>Ga0256845_1000968_pt1 | contig 24545 bp, 19 predicted proteins | sample RiftiametaG_FD_189101 | JGI IMG/M metagenome (GOLD analysis project Ga0256845, IMG submission 189101) | Tube worm associated microbial communities from hydrothermal vent at the East Pacific Rise, Pacific Ocean - Riftia | ecosystem: Host-associated > Annelida > Integument > Unclassified ... | reverse complement strand
TTAATATCGTTTTCCAATGAGATAATCTCTCCTCCGTGTAGTTCAACAATCCATTGAATGAGTCCAAATCCACTCCTTGCAACTCTATCTTGTGTGGTAACCACAACTTGGGTTGGAGTTCCTGACAGAAGTAATATATAAACTCATAGGAATCACCGTCACCCCTATCGTAAAAACAGAGAGCTTCTATGGTAATGAATCTACTGACCCAAAAACCAAAGAAGCAATAGAACAACCATGGAGCAGAAGAGCATTCCTAAAACAAGAGTACTGGATAAACTAAATCTCTTCGCTCTCCTTATACTCTTCATCCTCTCCATAATGATAAGGTGTTAAATATACCCTATCACTTGGTTCTATCTTCATAAGCTCTCTGTTTTGCAATCTCTTTAGCTCCTTGATATACTCTCGACTAGCCCTAAAAATCTCTCCTGACTTATCAGGACTCTTTTTTAAACTCATCAAAAGCGTATCTATAGCCATAATTGTAGTTGTAGCTTGATTATAGATTTTCATACTTTTCCTAAATTAAATATCACATAGCAAAACGCTAACAAAAGCAGTAAGCAGAAAGAAGATTTTTATTTTAGGGGAAAAATAAGGGGAGAGCATACTGCTTTTGTTAACATTTTTAAATATTAATAAAAACAGAAATAAAGTACGCATGACCATTGCATGACAAATATTTTCTATATGTTTTTTTATGTTGTTTTGGTTATTGTTAAGAAGTGTTATTTTGTGGTAGTAAGAGAGGGACTCGAACCCTCGACCTCCGGCTTATGAGACCAGCGCTCTAACCGGCTGAGCTACCTTACCACACATAATTTTGAAGTGGCGAAATTTTATCTGAAAAGTCTGTGAAAGTCAAGTTTTTTTTATTTTTTTTTATATTTTTAAAATTAATGCTTAATAAAACAATATACTTTAGTCACATAGACTAAACTAAACTATTTTTTTTCTATAAACCCTTGACTTTTTTAACAAAATATACTAATATTCCGAAAAAATAGAATACAAGGAGAACCAATGTCATTTCAGCCATTAGGTAATCGAGTGCTTATTCTTAGAGAAGAGCAAACAAACACAACTGCATCTGGACTTATTATTCCAGACTCTGCAAAAGAGAAACCACTTCAAGGCAAAGCTATTGCTGTAGGTAAATTAGCTTTGGAAGATGGAATCAATGAGGGAGATACTGTTGTATTTGCTAAATATGGTGGAACAGAGATTACAGTTGATGGTACAGAGTACCTAATTATGAGTAGTAAAGATATTTTAGGAGTAATGAAATAATGGCAAAAGAGATATTTTTTTCAGATGAAGCTCGTTCAGGTTTATTTAGAGGTGTAACAAAATTAGCAGATGCTGTCAAGGTAACAATGGGACCTAGAGGTCGTAATGTGCTTATCCAAAAATCATTTGGAGCTCCACATATCACAAAAGATGGTGTCTCTGTAGCTAGAGAGATTGAGCTAAGTGATACACTAGAGAATATGGGAGCTCAACTTGTAAAAGAGGTGGCTTCAAATACTGCTGATGAGGCAGGAGATGGTACAACAACAGCTACTGTTTTGGCTCACTCTATCTTCAAAGAGGGGTTACGAAATATTACAGCAGGTGCTAATCCTATTGAAGTAAAAAGAGGAATGGATAAAGCTTGTAAGGTTATTATTGAAAATCTAAAAGAGGCAAGTAAAGAGGTCAAAGAGAAAAAAGAGATAGCTCAAGTTGCTACTATCTCAGCTAACTCTGATAATGCTATTGGTGAGCTTATTGCTGAAGCTATGGAGAGAGTGGGCAAGGATGGCGTTATCACAGTCGAAGAGGCAAAAGGGATTGATGATGAACTAGAAGTTGTTGAGGGTATGCAGTTTGATAGAGGTTATCTATCTCCATATTTTGTAACAAATTCAGAGAAGATGACATGTGAGCTTGATAATCCTCTACTTCTATTAACTGATGCTAAAATCACCTCTCTCAAAGATTTAGTGCCTGTTTTAGAGCAGATTCAACAAACTGGTAGACCACTTGTTATTATTGCAGATGATTTAGAAGGTGAAGCTTTGGCTACTCTAGTTCTAAATAAACTAAAAGGTGTACTAAATATCACAGCTGTTAAAGCCCCAGGTTTTGGAGATAGAAAAAAAGCTATGCTAAATGACATCTCTATCCTCACAGGTGCTACACTTATTACTGATGAGCTTGGACTTACTCTTGAAAAAGCTACTCTAAATGAGCTTGGACAGTGTGCAAAAGTGGTTATTGACAAAGATAATACAGTTATCGTAGATGGAAAAGGTGACCCTGCTAATGTAGAAGCTAGAGTCAATGAAATCAAAGGTCAGATGGAGACTACTACTAGTGAGTATGACAAAGAAAAGCTCCAAGAGAGACTTGCAAAGCTTAGTGGTGGTGTGGCTGTTATCAAAGTAGGAGCTGCAACAGAGACTGAGATGAAAGAGAAAAAGGATAGAGTTGATGATGCACTAAGTGCAACAAAAGCGGCCGTTGATGAGGGTATTGTTATCGGTGGTGGTGCTGCACTAATCAAAGCAGGAGCAAAAGTATCACTTGAGCTAAAAGATGATGAGCTTGTCGGTGCAGAAATCATTCTAAGAGCAATCTCTGCACCTATGAAGCAGATTGCACAAAATGCTGGTTATGATGCTGGTGTGGTTGTTGATAGAATCATGACCAATGAAGATGTCAATCTTGGGTTTAATGCTGCCACTGGTGAGTATGTAGATATGCTAGAAGCTGGTATTATTGACCCTCTAAAGGTTGCTAGAGTTGCATTAATCAATGCTACTTCAGTATCAAGTCTACTTCTTACAACAGAGGCTACAGTCTCTGATGTCAAAGAGGAGAAAACTCCACTTCCTCCAATGCCTGATATGGGTGGAATGGGTGGAATGCCTGGTATGGGGATGTAATCTCCTTCCCTTTAGTCCACTATGTGGGCTATCTATTCCTCTTCTCTATTTGCTTTTTACATCAAATTGTAAATTTTGAAAGATTAGATTCTCCTCATCTCCCTTTCCTGTTGCCTCTTCGAGATTGGCTGTTCCTATGCTAGATATAATTTTTTGACCCTCGTCACTCAATACAAAATCTATATATTTTTTTGCTAAAGCTTTTGGTTTATCATTTAGATAAAGATACAGAGCCTGTCTTAGTGTATATTTATTAGAGAGAATATTTGCTTTTATTGGCTCTACACCATCTACTTTAAGTATTTTTATATTTTTATTTTTGTTTGAACTCATAACATTATCAATAGCAAAAGCATTCTCATCTTCTTCCACAGCTTTTCTTACAAATCCTGAACTTTTTACCTTTTTTGCATCTTTATAAAATTCTATTTTTGTATCTTTGAAAAGTAACTCTCTTGCAGTCAATCCTACACCTGATTTTTTGCTCTCTCTAGTGATTAGATGAATTGGTTTATCATCACCATCTAGCTCTTTCCAGTTTGTTATTTGACCCTTTAGAACCTTTTTTATATTATCTGTGGAGATATTATCTATCTTATTTTTAGAATGAACAATAAAAGACAAAGCACCCCAAGCCACTTGTGTTGACCATAAATTTTTTTCATTTTTATCATCTTTGATAGTATCTCTGCACCCTGAACCAATATCAGCCTCTTTTTTATGTAATCCACCCAAAACAAAAAGGTCTCCACCCTCTTCGTTCATTATGACTTTGACCTTAAACTTTTTCTCAAAAGCCTCATTTAACTCTTTCATAAAAGCAACTCTTGTAACTCCACAAGCGTACATTTTGAGTTCTTCTGCAAAAAGAGTTGAACTTAAAATAGCTGTAGCTAACACTACAATTGATATTTTTTTCATATATTTTTCCCCTAAAATTTGAATTGATATTGTGCCAATATAGCATCATCCTTGTAGCCTTTTAGACCATTCCACTCTTCATCACCACTTGCTATAACATAGTTAATCTGTACTCTATGTGCATTTCTCTTTTTCTTTGCTCCTCGACTCATTTTATTGTTGGCAGGTTCTAGGTAGTAGTTAAATCCAAGATAGGTATTTCCTAAATCTGTCTCTACTCCCTCTCTCTCTGCTGTGCCTTGTATATGTTTTGCTGCTAATTCCAAAGTATCTGTAACATAATAAGTACCTGTTACTGAAAAAGTTGACTCATCCCAACTATCTATCCCTTGGAGATTCTCTGCATCAAAATACTCAAATTTCGCATTTCCTTTACCTAGATGAGAATCGATACCAAAGTTTAGAGCTTTATATGCCTTACCCATAGGAATATCTTCTGTATCTGCTGCATTTTCTGACATACCATAAGATAGTTCAGTATGTAACATCTCTGTCCAATCAAATGAGACTCTTGCTATATAGGCATTTGCATTACCTGGATTTGCTCCCTTTACTGCTCCACTTCGTCCTGCTTGGTTGGCTATCATTAGGTCATATCCAAACCCTTTCCATGGTCTCTCATGCCCCATCTCAAAACCATTGACTTTTCCATCGTTTCCAAATCCCAAATCACGCCCAGAGAGCATAACTCCCATACCTCTCTCAAAAGCTAACTGTTTATCAAATCCTCTCTCTACCACATCAAGGTTCCACCCTGGGATTGTAAACCCCATTCCCAAAGGTTGTTTTATAAGTCCAACCTTTATAGCTATGGCTTTGTTTGGAATATATGTAGCAAAGGCATCTTTGACCATATCAGGAAGTCCTACACCTGATTTATCATCATGTGCCTTGTTGAAATCCAAAAATACTTTACCTTTTACTTTTCCTACTGAATATTTCCATCCTAGACGAACTCTTTGAGCTCCAAATTTGATGGAGGCATCCTCATTATCTGTGATTATACCATCGCCACCTCTAGCTTCTAGTTGAGCAAATCCAAAGATTTGTAATTTCGAATCTTGTTCTCCCACTTTTCCTTTTATATCAAATGCTGAGATGTTTGTTGTCGATAGTAACAGTATGGTCAAACCTATTGCGATTTTCATTTTAAACCTTTAAAAATATGTTATAATAAATATGTAATTTTATATTACAAACCAAATCTCTACCTCTCATCAATTCTCACACTTCAAAGGGGTAGAACCAATAGATTTCTCTACTTGATTGTCAATCCTACGGAGTTCCACATCTGTATACCTCCACGGTAATATTTTATCTTATCTTCAGGATAACCCATATCAACAAGATTTTTAATAGCTAGTGATGCCTGTTCATCCCATGCACCATTACTAAAGATAAGAAGTGTTTGGGCATCATCATAGTTCCATTTGTCACTAGATTTCTTACCACCTAAGAGAGTTAAGATTTTATCAATATATTTGCCATCTTTTTTTAGCATTGTAAATGGCAAATTGATAGCACTTGGGATAGTACCTTTTTTGTGCCACTCTCTAGTTCTTGCATCAATAAGAAGTAGATTGCTACTATCTTTCATATTTTTGATAAATTCTAATACTTCAAGCTCTCCTAGAGTTTTAACTTTGCCTATATTCATCGGTTGAATACAGTATGGTGGACACTCTTTTGCTGTATTTAGGAGAGCATTATTTAGTTTTTTATTTGGATTTTGAATCCGTTTAATAATAATATTATTACCTTTGTGTTTTGCTGTGATAGAACTTAACTCTTCTGTAATTTTTACATCTACAGCCAATGTTTGGCTTGTTGCAACGATTATAGCTACTCCCATAGTTACAATTATATTTTGTTTCATCTCTTTCTCCTTGATTTTCAATTTTTATATTTTAGGTATAATTAATTTGATACCTGGATATATAGTATTTTTACTTCCAATTTTATCTTTATTGGCTTCGTATATCATTTTGTATTTTGTTGCATCTCCATAATATTTTTTTGCCAAACTAGATAAGCTATCTCCACTTTTAACTTGAATCTCAACAAATGTATCTTCTGTTCTTAAAATTTTAATTTTATTTTTGGAGACATCATTAATAATAGAACTAGCAAGTCTCTTTGCCTCCTTTGTACCCTTTTGCTCTGCACTACTTACTAAACTCTCCAGACTCAATTGTGTCTGTTCCAAACTCTTTTTTTCCTTTTCTGATGAACTCCCTACAAGTGCTAATAGTTTCTCCTCTACCTCCTCTCTGTTTATTTTTTTACTCTCAACTTCTCCTACTAAAGATAGAAGTTTATCCTCTACCTCCTCCCTTTTCAGTTTAGAGTTCTCTACCCCCTCAACTAAGTTTACCAACTCATCCCTAACAGAGTTTGGGTTCTCCTGTTTATCATAAGAGTCAACCAAATTCTCTAACCCCTCTGCTACTTTGTTGGAGTCCTTTTCGAGAAGGTCTCCTACCTGAGTGACTAGTGATTCTAAATTGTTTTTGGAGTCACTTCCTTTTTTCTCCATATCTACAATTAGTGTATTGAGTTGATTTCTTAATGCACTATCATCTCCCTTTTGACTATCATTATCCTCTAGTGCATTTAAGATAAAACTACTAGATGAGCTATCCTCTTCACTACACTCTTTGCTCTCTTTTGCACTATCTCCATTACATCCCGACTCGTCACCTGTGTCACCTAGAGCCTTTTTTGTCTTCTCCGCTATTGCTTGATGTCTCTCTTCCTTATCTTCTCCACCACACCCTAAAAGCATAAGAGCGATGCCCAAAGAGAGTATTGTTCTCTGTATTATCATTATATTATTCCTTATTTTGTAGTTTTTGTATCATTTTATACTGTTGTAAAGATACTTTTAGAAGTTCTGCTAAAGTATAAGATTTTGCACCTATCTCAAATGCCAATATCTTTCCATCCTCTCCGATAACTATACTTAAGGGGATTACACCGTTCCATCCATGATGCTCTTTTAGATAATCGAAAAATTTTTTATACTTATCACCTGTTACTATATGGTAGTTTATACCCTTCTCTCGTGCAAATTTTTGGTTCTCTTTTGTGGTATGGTGTTGAGACTCTATAGCTATGACATCAAAAGCTCCATCAAATTGATTTTTTAGTTTGATAAGTTCAGGAATCTCTTTTTGACAATATTTACAATTCCAACCAAAAACTTTTAGAAAAACGATTCTATTTTCTAATTTTGGTATTTTGAAGCTCTTAGGAGATGCCTCTATTTTAAATATTTGTCCTTTAATTGTTTTGAAGATAAATGACTCTTCTTTAGAAGTAGAGTGTATTTTACTATTCTCTTTTGAAGTGGATGAATCTGTGGATTTGGAGATAAATAGGTATGCTCCAATTAGGAATAAAAGAGTAACTAGAATTAGACTAAATATTACCATTAACCGTTTATCAGGCTTCTTTTTTTCTGTCGAATCCTCTTGATTATCAGTTTTTTTGATTAACTCACTCTTTTCCATTTACTTTAACCTCCATAAATAATATTTCAACATAATAACATAATTGATAATAAACTATAATGATATTTCTAAACTAAAATAATAAGTAAGAGATATTTGGATAATATTCTTAAAAAAGAGTGAAAAGAGCAGAAATAATAAATTATATAAATATAAACTTCAATAAAAAACTTAATTATATTCTTCAAGAGAGCTATTTTACAGAATTGAAGATAAAAAAATCATAATTATCAATAACAAATCTATTTTTTTATAAAATCTTATTAGTTATTTTATAAACTTAAGTTTTTTAGTTCTATTTTTATAGATATAAAATAAAAATAAAGAGATATATCTAAAAAGATAATACCTTATGTTGCTCTTATTCTACATCAGCTTTAGCTAATTTTTCTATTAATGCTTTTGTTTTTTTATCCATTTTCTCTAGTGAATTATGAATCTCTAGCAGAGAAGCGAACTCATCTCGTTGCTGTTGCCTACTCAAAGAAGCTGTGTATAGTTGGACTGTTTTATCCATCTCTATAGTGATGTTATCCAAAGCATCAATTGCCTCTTTTGTACCCTCTCCTGTAAGTGCATTTTGAAGTTTTTGTTGCTCACTATCCCATAACATCTTGACAACCTCTAGCTGTTTTTTTAGGAAAGGGAGTTTTGTTCCTCTTAGTTTAAGTGAACTATCACCTACAAATAACCCTTTGAGAGTTCTATTAAAGAGCTTTTGTGATTCTAAAAACTCATTTTTATATTTTTTAACCTCTATACCATTATTTGCAACTAGTAGAGCTTTTGCCATTTTCTGTAGAAGCATTCTCTGTTTACCTGCTAAGTTCATATCATTAACCAAAACAAAAGCACTATTTTTCTCTTGCAGAGTATATAGTTCAACAGCTCCATTCATCTCCTCTAGTAGTTCTCTATTTTTATTACATATCGATAGAAAACTCTTCTCATCACTGCTATTTTTCAAGATATTTTTAATATTTAGATAAAAAGGATTCCATACAGAGCTTACTTTTTCTAACTGTTTTTTTATTTTGGCATCTTCTACTGTGACGAGTTTTAGCTTTTTATCCCCGTTCAATAAGCCTTTTAATGTTTTATCAAAAAGTTCACTATCCTCTGTCAATTTTTTGATATTACTCTCCCTGTCTATATTTAGTTTTATTAAAAAAGCCTCTTTTGCCATTTTTTGGGTTAACATTCTCTGTTTTCCAGAGAGGTCTATGGTAGTAGTTAACTCTTTGTAACTAAGTGCAAAAATGGTTACTGTAAATAATAACAATAGTGTTACTGTTCTCATCTCTATCCTCCTATCTATTATCTTTGTATATTAAAATAATACAACACAAAGAGTAATTTTATATTGAATATCATGTAAATTATAGAAATAATATTGTTATATGTTCAGATTCGCATTCTTGCAATCAGCCTTGTCACACTCTCCCGATTTATGTAAAACAAATTTGGTGAGTAGTGGTCCTATAAACTCATGTACCATCGTTGTCGCAATAATGACATTTAGGACAATAGGTGCAATAGACTCAAACCCTGGTTCGGTTTGAAGAGATAGAGCTAATCCTATGGCTATACCTGCTTGGGGAAATAGAGCAACTCCTAGGTATTTTTGAATATTTTTATCTGCTCTTGTCAATTTTCCACCAACCCATACACCAGAGACTTTTCCTATAATCCTAAATACTACATATACAATAATTATAAATGGCATAGATACCAAAAAGCTAAGATTTAAGTGCATAGCTGAAATGGCAAAAAAGAGCATAAATATAATATCTTTTAGATGGTGGTCAAACTCCTCTTTGACTAGATGAAATTTGCTAGAGATATTTGTCATCACTGCCCCCATAATTAGTGAGGCTAGTAGAGGTTCTAGTTGTAGTTGTAGGCTAGTGCTATATACTATAAAAATCATACCAATAGTAGATGTAGTCTTTACGCTATTGTTTTTTTTGAATATTTTATCTATTAACTCAGAACTAATAGCTCCTAAAATCCCTATTAACATACTTAATATAATTGTTGAAAAGACCTCAAATAGTGTCATAACTGAGAATTCAGCACTTCCAACAAGTGTACTTGTAAATATAATAACAAAACTAAAGAGTATAAGAGCTATAGCATTATCAAATGCAACAACACCTAATAAAAAAGAGCTAAATTTGCCTTTTGCCTTTAGCTCATGAATAATAGCCAATACTGTAGCTGGTGCTGTAGCTGTGGCAAGACCACCAAATATTAGAGAGATAGTAAGTCTCTGGTCACCTGCAAAATCTAAATCCAGAAAATCAAAAAGAATATAAAAACTTATACTAATAAAGAAAAATGTAAATAGAGCTTCAAATATAGATACAAATGCAATCTGTTTCCAAAACTCCTTTATCATACTATATTTTAGATTTGCTCCAACCAAAACAGAGATAAGAGCCAATGACATATCTGTAATAATATAGCTCTCTTTTATAAAATTATAATCTATAATCCCCAAAACCTCTGGACCTATAATCAAACCTAGCATAAGGTATCCTACTACATTTAGTAGTTTAATCTTCTGACACAACCACTTCATAAATGCACCTAACACAAAGATAAGTCCTACTGCCAATAATGTTTGCATCTTCTCTCCCTTAAAACTTTAATTTATAGTATATCATTTTATCATTATTTAATTATAATAGTTCATAAACAATTATTTTTTTTTTAAAAGAATTAAGTATTAATTTTAATGAAAAAAAACATAAACTTTGATATAGATTACTTCTCAAAAGAGTGTTTTTGTGGGAAATGAGCCAAAAATGACAAATTTTTTAATCTAATATTTTTTTTATTTTGGTATAAATATCTTTTATTTTAAAAAGGATACAGATGAATTACCCAGATTTTTTTAATAGAGTAGAGGCTATAAAGTTACAGGATTTACTAGCAGGATTCTTGGGAACTTTTGAAAAAGGCATAATAGAGTTTAGTTACTTAGATGTAGTCAAGAGTGCAGGGCATAGCTGTCCTACTGTTGCAGGAGCCTATCTATGTACACTAGAGGGGTTAAAAGCACTCTATTTAGATGATGATATAGCTCAAAGAGGAGAGATAAAAGTAGAGTTTGCAGAGAGTCAAACAGAGGGTGTAGCAGGTGTGATTGGAGCTGTTATAGCTAATATTACAGGAGCTACTACTGATTATGGATTTCAGGGTATAGGTGGAAACTTCAATAGAAGAGATTTGATGTTTTTTAACCAAAATATAGATGCAAGTGTCAAATTTACTAGAGTTGATACTGGTGCATCTGTTTTAGTTAATTACAGTCCTCACTCTATTCCAGCAAAACCACAGATGCAAACTCTAATGCAGAAGATTATACAAGGTGTCGCAACCCCTGAAGAGAGAGTAGAGTTTGGGAAGGTTTGGCAGGAGAGAGTGGAAGCTATTTTTGATAATAGTGATAAGGTCATCGAGGTTAAATCTACTTAAGTAAATAGAGGGAACGAACCCTCCCTATTTGCCAAAATAAAAATATATAGTAGAGGATATGAGATTGAAAATAGTCTATTTACTATTACCACTAATACTATTTGCCGATATACTTCCTTTTCAGACTATAGAAAAAGCCAATGAGGCATATGAAAAGGGTAGGTATATAAGAAGTGCAAAGCTCTTCAAATCACTAAACAGAGATAATGACCCAATAGTAGCTTATAATGAGGCTAATGCTTACTATAAAGCAGGAGCTTATGATAAAGCTTTGGAGTTTTACAAAAAGGCAAAAGGGGTAGATGAGGCTATGAGGAGGTATAATATTGGAAATAGTTATTTTAAAAAAGATAACTTGGACTCTGCAATAGAGAGTTATGAGGAGGCGTTGAGGTTACGAGATGATGAGGATACTAGATATAATCTTGAGTTAGCAAAGAGAAGAAAAGAGAAAAAAAGAGAGAAAAAAGAGCAAAAGCGAGAGGATAAAAGAGAGCAAGAGAGAAAAACGGGTCAAAAAAGAGAGAAATCTAAAAAGAGAAGCTCTCATGAACAACAGGTAGAAGATGCAGAGAAAAAAGAGAGTCTCTCAGCCAAAGAGAAGTTAACAAAAAAAGAGTTAAAAAGATTAATGAAAAAACTGAATGAGAATAGGATGCCAACTATGATGTACAAGGCTCAACAACTAAAGGAGATAGATAATGATGCAAATCCTTGGTAGTATATTTCTGTTGTTAATCTCTACATTATATGCAGAGCCTATAAAAGCTAATATTGATAATAATACATCAGAAAACTTCTCACTTGATATGGAGTTAAGCAAAACAGAGGCTTTGGTAGGTGAACCTATTATTGTTACCATCAAATTTGGACAAATAAAAGGTATAAATGTTGTTGATATTGAATATCAACAACCTAAATTCAAAGGTTTCTTTAACAAAGTAATAGGAGAACAAAAAAATTATATTAAAGAAAACTATAGTTATATGGAACTTAGGTATCTATTAATTGCCAAACATGATGGAAATATGAGATTAGACCCTGCTTGTATAAAAGTGGCTGTAGCTTCAGGTAAACGGAAATTTGGTGGATGGTTTTCTAAAACACCAAAATGGAGTCACCTTATATCAGATTCCCCTCTTCTTACTATAAAAAAAAACAATGGAGATTTTGATATTTTAGGAGATTATACTCTCAAAGATAACATAGATATAAAAGAAGTAGAAACAAACAAACCAGTCAATCTAAAAATTCAACTACAAGGAGAAGGTAATTTAGATGATTATGAAGGATTAAAATTTGATATATCAGGAGTAACAGTATATAGTGATGATGCAAAAATAGAGAGTAAGTTAGTTGGAGAAGAGCTAAAAAGTAGATATATCAAACAGTTTGTTTTTATCTCTGACCACAATTTTACTATCCCTTCTAAAACTATTCGTCTCTATAATTACAAAACAGGGGAGATAGATGAGCTAAAGACAAAAGAGTATCAGATCAAAATCAAAGGTCTTCCTAGTACAGATATAATACCTACTGTATATACCAAAAATAGAGTAACCTCCAGTGCAGAGATTAAAGATAAGGAGGTTGGCTATGAGATAGATTGGGTAGTTCCCTCTTGGGCTATGCTATTGGGTGCATTTATCTTAGGTATGGTTACTACTCCTATTATATATATCTCTCTTCAATCTTTTTCTAAATTTAGATTTAAAGGTTTTAGGATTGATATGGATAAGGCATTAATTAAACTCTATCCTAGGATTAGTGAGAGTAGAGAGGTAGAGGATATGGTAAGAGTGCTTTATGATAAGAAACAGGGCAAAAAAGTTAAGATAGATAAGACTCTACTAAAGAGTTTAATGGAGAAGTATAGTGATTAAAGTGGTTGGATAGTGTTTGCATCTAAACTTATCACAAATAAAATCTCGTATATTTGATGAGGTTGAGAATGATGTTCATATTTTAGTTTCGTTTTTATAAGTTGCAACTCATACAAAAATCTCAAGAGTGGTTAAAATAGAGATTAGTGTGTTTCATTTTTACACAATTAGAAAAAAAATTAATTTTTAGCCCTTATCCTATATATAAAATATATCTTTGAAAATTATTTTAATTTATCCAAAAAACTATTTTTATAGCCATTTTAATAATATTGAAAAACAGTACTTATTTTTATTTGATTCGAAAATATATAAGAAGTAATAATATAAAACTTTGATAATAATTTTAGTTTTAAATTACGGATTTGGCTTTACTCCAAGATAATATCTTTAGTGTATCATAGCACTTAGGAAGTACTAAAATAACTATAATAATTAGGAGTTTAAATATGAGTAAAATAAACATGGAGAGTATGGATTTCGAATCTTTGAAATTAGGGTGTCAAGGGAGTATGGTCTTGATAGCACAAAAGATGTTGAATAGTATAGGTTATAAACTAAAAGAGAATGGTGAATTTGATGAGAGTATGGTTCATGCTGTTAGAGATTTTCAGATAGAGAATAGCCCATTGGTGGTTAATGGAATTATATGTTCAGAGACAATGATTGCAATAGATGCTGCTATTGCAAGACAGAAAGAGCTAAATGCCTAGACCTATAATACTGTTCGATTTAGATGGAACAGTTATAGACTCAACAGAGGCGATTTTGGAGAGTTTTAGGGTTGCATTTGGACAGTTTGGTCATATGATACCAGCTGATGAGTCTATAAAAAATGAGATAGGAGATACACTAGAGAATATGTTCTTAACTCTTGGTGTAGATAGCAAAAAAGTGGATGAGCATGTCCAAGCCTACAAGATGTATTATCGTACAATTCATTGCCAAAAAACATATCTACTTGATGGAGCAAGAGATGCTATTAAAAAAGCGAGTAGATTTGCTACACTTGGTGTTGTTACTACTAAAACAGGAAAATATTCAAGAGAAATTTTGGAACATTTGGGACTTATGAACTATTTTGAAGTTTTGATAGGTAGGGAACATGTCACTCATCCAAAACCAGATTCAGAACCGATATTAAAAGCTTTGGAGAATATTGAACACAATCGAAATAGAGTCTGGATGATAGGTGATACACCGATGGATATACTATCTGCTAACAATGCAGGAGTAAACTCTGTAGCTGTTACTTCTGGTTATGCTTCATATCAGGAGTTAGAAAAATGTGCATCCCAAATATGCGATAATATATTGAGTGCTGTGAATTTTATTCAAAATAGCGTTGAAAATTATAAATAGTGGATAGAAACTCTACATATCAAAAATAATCTAAATCTTTTTAGTTGTTATGAAACACCCTTTAAGAGGTTCAACAATACAATACTTTCATAATAGAAACTAAATAGGAGTAATTATGACTGAAATAAGATGGCACAGCCGTGCTGGTCAGGGTGCTGTAACTGGTGCCAAAGGTTTAGGTAGTGTTGTTGCTACCACAGGAAAAGAGGTACAAGCGTACGCTCTTTATGGCTCTGCGAAACGGGGTGCTGCTATGAATGCATATAATAGAATTGATGATAATCCTATTACTAATCATGAGACAAAGATGTATCCTGATTATGTATTTGTAATTGACCCTGCATTAGCATTTACAGATGATATTACAAAAAATGATAAACCAGATACACAGTATATCATTACTACACATCTTTCAAAAGAGGATTTAATCGCTCAAATTCCTGCACTACAAGATAAAGTAGAGCGAACATTTGTGGTCGACTGTATGCAGATTTCATTAGATACTATCGGCAGAGCTATACCAAATACACCTATGTTGGGAGCATTTATGAAAATTTCAAAAATGTATGAGTTGGATTTTTTCTTAGATAATATGAAAAAAGTTCTCTCTAAGTTCCCACAAAAGATAATCGATGCCAATATGGATGCGATTACTAGAGCTTATAATGAAGTGAAGTAAAGGAGACAAAATGAGTATGACAGGTTCAGCTGGGGCAACAGCAAAAAGAGGTATTCGAGAGTTAGGTAGTGAAGAGAAAGTTGGTTGGGATGAGGTAACACAAGGTGTAACCCTAAACTCATTCAATGGAGAGACAATAGGTGCATCTTTTTTTAAACCAGAGGAGAGAGACTATAATGACTTTAACTCATATACAGCTACCGTTGCTTCTTGGAGAATTATAAAACCAGTCTATAACAGAGATGTCTGTATAGATTGTCAAAACTGTTGGGTGTGGTGTCCAGATACCTCTATTGTTTCACGAGATAAGCAGATGTTGGGGATTGATTATGACCACTGTAAAGGGTGTGGAGTTTGTGTTGAGGTTTGTCCTACAAATCCAAAATCACTTCTTATGTTTGGTGAAGCAACAGATAATGATGAAGCATTGGCAAGTTGGCCAGAAAAAAAGAAAAAAGCGAAGAAATAAGGGACTGTTATGGCAGAAAAATTTGAATTAAATGAAGTAGAAGTTTGGGATGGTAACTATTCGACCTCTCAGGCATTGAGACAGGCACAGATTGATGTAGTTGCAGCGTATCCTATTACTCCATCAACACCAATTGTTGAGGGTTATGGTGCATACAAAGCAAATGGATATGTTGATGGTGAGATTGTTATGGTTGAGTCTGAACACGCTGCAATGAGTGGATGTGTTGGTGCAGCGGCCGCTGGTGGTAGGGTGGCTACTGCTACAAGCTCACAAGGTTTTGCACTAATGGCAGAGGTTCTATATCAAGCATCAGGTATGAGACTACCTATTGTTCTAGCTGTAGTAAACAGAGCGTTGGCATCTCCTCTAAATGTACGGGGTGACCACTCAGATATGTATCTTGGACGGGATAGTGGATGGATTCAACTAGATGCGTTTAGTTCACAAGAGGCATATGACCTCCCACTATGTGCATTTAAAATCGGTGAAGATATGAGTGTAAGACTCCCTGTTATGATTCACCAAGATGGATTCACAACCTCACACAAAGCACAAAATGTTAGACCACTAAGTGATGAGGTTGCTTATAACTTTGTCGGTAAATATCAGCCTATTGATGATTTGCTTGATTTTAGTAGACCTGTAACACATGGAGCTCAAACCGAAGAGGATTGGCACTATGAGCATAAGGCAAAACAGCACAAAGCTTTGATGGATTCAAGAGATGTTATTGACAGAGTTTTTGCAGAGTTCAAAGAGCTTACAGGTAGAGAGTATAAGAGAGTAGAGAGCTATATGATGGAAGATGCAGAGGTTGCACTTGTTCTTCTTGGTTCATCTGTTGAGACAGCTGTTTTGGCAGCAAAACAGCTAAGAGAAGAGGAGGGAATCAAAGTAGGAATTCTAGCTCCTAGATGTCTAAGACCATTCCCTTATGATTTAATCAGAGATGCTATCGATGATGCAGAGGGTCTGAAAGCTATCTGTTGTATGGATAAATCAGCACCTGGTGGTGCTTTGGGTGCACTGTTCAACGAAGTTTCAGCTGCAGCTTATACTACAAAAACTAGACCAATTATCTCTAACTATATCTATGGTTTAGGTGGAAGAGACTTCTCTATTGATGAAGCGAAAAGGATTATGAAAGAGCAAAAAGCACACGCTGATGCTGGACACATTACAACACAGATTCAACAGTTTAGTGGCGTTAGAGGGCCTAAACTTGGATTTTTTGATGCAAGAAGGGGCTAAGAATGGCAATTACATCTATTAAGAACTTAAAAGAATTTTCAACTAATAACGACAGGTTTGAAGGGGCTCACCTTCTATGCCCTGGATGTGCTCACTCTATGATTGTAAGAGAGCTTATGAACTGTACTGATGACAACTTGGTGCTATCTTCAAACACAGGTTGTTTAGAGGTCTCTACTGCTGTATACCCATATACATCTTGGGACACATCTTGGATTCATATCGGTTTTGAAAACGCAGCAACAGCAGTATCTTGTGCTGAAGCTATGTACAAAGCGAGAAAAAACAAAGGTACTCTAAAAGACCCTGATGCACCTGTTAAGTTTGTTGCATTTGGTGGAGATGGTTCTACTTATGATATTGGTTTCCAGTGGCTAAGTGGTGCAGTAGAGAGAGGTCATGACTTTACATATATCTGTCTTGACAACGAAAACTACGCAAATACAGGTGGTCAGAGAAGTTCAGCTACACCTATTGGAGCTCATACTTCAACAGCACAAGCAGGTACTCACTCTTATGGTAAAAAAGAGCGTAAAAAAGATATGATGGCAATCATGGCAGCACACGGTGCGCCATATGTAGCTCAACTTGCACCAAATAAGTGGAAGATTATGGCAAAAGGTTTCCAAAAAGCTCTTGAGACAGAGGGACCTTGTTTTATTAACACCGTTTCAGCATGTACAACAGAGTGGAAATTTAACCCAAAAGATACTATCCATGTAACAGACCTAGCGACAGATTCACTTATGTTCCCAATCTATGAGATTGTAAATGGTCATGAGCTAAATATCCTCTATAGACCAAGAAAAATTGTAGCTGTTGAGGATTATCTAGGAGCGCAAGGGAGATATAAGCATCTCTTTAAGCCACAAAATAGACATATCATCGCAAAGATTCAAAAAGAGATTGATGATAATTGGGCTATGTTACAACGAAGAGAAGAGGCTAGAATATAAGCTCTCTACTTTTTTAACTCTCCTTGGTGGGCTTTTGACCCACCTTTATAAAAAAATCTACTTTTTCTCTATTTTTTTCTATTTTTCAACCTTAATAACAATTATAATTCTATTTTTTTCCAATAATGTTCTTATTAATTTAAATATATTTTTTTTTACTTTTTAAGCTAGTTTATTTAAGAAAACTTTAAGTTTTTAATTTAAATTTAATATTTTAATTAGATAATTAATTTAAGTTTAATTTTATATTTAATATAATACTTAACATACAAATTTAATTAAGGACTTTAAGATGAATTTAAGATTAAGCTCAGTGTTGGCAACTCTGTTGCTCGGTACAGCTCTCCATGCTGGAAATATAGAGATTGTCACCAAATTCTCTAAGACAGGTGGCATCTATGGTGACCTCAATACCATTGGTGATATGGTTAATGGTCGTCAAATATGTGAAAAAGAAAACGATAATAACAATAGTGTTCCTGGTTGTGATATGTCACAAGACCCAGAGTATAATAATAATGGAACTGACGATAATGTTGCAGATGACTACTACACAGGTGACTTGATAGTAAGAACCAATGATATATTTGAGATAAAAGTAGGTTGGAATGCTACTGAAGTTAATAATCCTATAACTTTAACATCCACACTTCCCTCTTTTGATGGGAAAAACTATCTAAAGTGGGAGTCTCTTCCTGCTAGTTGTAAAGAGGGGTCATCTATCTCTGAGGATGGATTAACTATCACCTGTGTAAGAACAGAGGATGCCTCTATCTCCTACTCAGAGGATTCTCCTTTTTATGTCAAAGTTAGAGCAAAAACTCCAAATGATATTAAAACAGGTGAGATAAGTTTCTCTATCTCTAGTGATGGACTAGAGACCAAAACAGATAGTACAGATGGTTATGGATTGACTATAACAGCTAAACCTATGTGGAATATCCAAAATAAACATGTTGAGACCTTTTCTGGGCAGACATATAATGGTCAAGAGGGGTATATTATTAAGTATGCTTATCTTCTTGAAGCTGATGAAGTAATTGGCGAAAAGGAGACAAGTTCTGCTGTATTAGGTAATGAAGCATTAGGAAATGATTTTAGTTTACATTTTACAGATGATGTTTCTGAAATATCTCCTAATGCAGAATTGGTAGGATGTTCGGTTTTAGGTGCAGAAGGTGCTTATGAACCTTATCCTTGGTATCATTCAGATGCACCAGACAAAAGTGTAGGTTCTATTAAATTAAGTTTAAATGTTAATTGTAGTCAAAGTGCAAAAGGAGGGGATATCTCTATTGATTATACGGGTATTGATGCTTCTTTAAGACATGTTCCTACTCTTTATGCAAATGGAGGAATTATACCAAAAACAAGAATGCCTGTAGCATCAGGGGTTATAGATATATTTGTACCTCTTGATGATATAAAAAATGCGACAGATATAGGCAATGATAGCACTCAATTAGATACCAATAATACAATAACAAGTTTTGACCCTGACTCTATCTCTGGACAATCTAACTTCAATAGTTTAGCTGAAAGCACCAATGATAATAGTATTCCTGTACCATTAATATATCATGGTCCTGGATATACAAGTGGAAGTTACCATAAATATTTCTCAAATAGTGTTGACTCTCTAACTCCTCTACCCGATACGACCAATAGTTTTTATAGTGCAGATGGTGTGTTGACTCCTGATAAACCATTTGCTTCATGGGTCTATATCAGTAATGATGGAAACAGAGATTTCAACAATACTATACTTTGTGATGTAGTTGATGCTAATCTTTATGATGTGGTTGATATAGATACAGATACAAATGTTTCTGCAGTGAAACTTTATGGAGATACAGAGGAGTTAACATATACATTAGAGTATGCAACAGGATATGTCTCAGATAGTTGGCCTCCTGCATTAGACCAAGATAATTCTAGTAGTGTAATTAATGAGTGTAAAGACTCTACTATTCAATGGTATGGTACAACTAAAGAGGCTAGAGGTACAGATAATAACCCTATTACAAAAGTCAGATTAAAACTTGCAGATGGGTTACCTGCTGGGAATAGAGCTGGATTTATTATAAATCTCAAAGCTAGAAGCGAAGAGCTATCAGGAGCAACTATCGAGAGTGGAACAGATTTTGTTAACTACTCTGCATTATATGATACTGTTTTAGTTGATTCAGATGATAATTGGGTTGGTTCAACTAGAATACTCAATCACTATCCTACCCCTGCAAGTGGTGGAGACTATAGAGCTGATAGAGCTGTATTAGTTAGAGCAAAAGTTAGAACAACAAAAGAGCTTTCGACTACAATTGTAGAGCCGTCAGATGAGGTAACTGTTCATATAGAGTCTACTTTTACGACAGAGAGTCAATCTCCAGAGAGTTCAGATGTAAAGATTACAGAGATGTTGGCTCCAGGATTGAACTATGTAGTAGGTAGTGGAAGTATCGGTGACCCAACAATAGGTAGTTGTAAAGATATTGAAGATATTGACCCACTCAAAGATGTCTGTACAGAAGAGCATCAGGTACTTGTTTGGGATTTAGGAGAGAGAAAAGCAAATGATGCTATAGAGGATATAGAGTATAATTTTGTAGTCTCTGCTTTTGCTTCATCTGGAGAGAATAGCACATATACAGTTATCTCATCTCCAACCGATACAAGTCATCCAAATGTGAGAAAAGCTAATAGAAATATTAGTATTAATATTCCTACATCACTCTTTATCTCAAAAGAGGTTAATACTCCATTTAGAGAGATAAATCAAAATCCTATCGAGTTTACATCTTATGCACGAAATGGTTCATCTGAAACGCTAAATAATATAGATATTATAGATATTATACCATTTAATGGAGATGGAGCAAAAGGTTTTCACTTTTCAGTTGGTTCAACTAAAATAGAGAAAAAAAGAGACCTCCCTACAGCATTTAATGGAACATTGGCTTTTAGTAGTGTAAGTAGTGGACACGCTTGTGAAAGTGGTGTGACATGGTACTATACAGATAGAGACCCAACCCAAATGGATATTGCACCTACAGCAATAAGTAACAAAGATGGAGGTGAGACAGTTTGGTGTCAAGGAACAGAAGATGGTGTTACTAAAGATAGTTGTGGTTATGATAATAGTGCTGTTACAGCAGTACGATTAAAGGGTGGGGATTTAGAGTCAGATGCCACTTGTTCTTTTAAAATTTTATTAAAACCACAGGATAATAAGAAGGGTGATGTCTATACCAATACAGCTTCTGCTTATGCTAATGGTGTCTCTTTGCCAACACTTTCAAATGATGTTAGTGCATTTGTCCCTTCAACACTCTTGGGTGATTATGTTTGGTTAGATTATGATGCTGACGGAATTCAAGATGCAGATGAGATTGGTGCAGAGGGAATTAGAATGACACTTCTTGATAGTAGTGAAGAGGAACTCAATAGTACAACTACCGATGAGAATGGTAGATATATTTTCGAAGAGCTAACAGTTGACACCGAATATAAGGTTAAAGCTACGCTTCCTGATTACTATAGATTTACAAAAAAAGGAGATGGAACAAATTACAAAAAAGATAGTGATATTATAGTTGATAATCCTGATGATATTACAGGAGTTACAGTAACTAAAACACTAAATGACAATCAACAATATAGACATTTTGATGTAGGTATTATCTCAACATTGACTATATCAGGAAAAGCCTATAGACAAGAGGACAACAGCTCTGTGGATGGTATGAGAGTCGAACTATATAGAGATGAGAATAGTGATGGTGTACTTGATGAAAATGATACACTTATCGATTCAAAGTCTACAGCAGATAATGGAGAGATTAACTATAAGTTTACCAATATATTTAATGGTGACTATCTTATTCTTATATCAGGGATAGAGGATGGATATAGACTTGAGAGTAGTGATACTTTGGTTGGTCATGTAGATGGAGAGAGTCTTGTTCACAAGGACTTTAGATATAACAAAATCCCAGAGAGTCAAGATATTGAAAATAGTGAAATGGTAAACACATTAGGTGCTACAGATATAGAGGATTTAAATGCCTCTGATGATAGAGATATTGACCATTTTATTATTAAAAATCTACCTAATAGTGATGCAGGTATACTCTACTATTATGATGGTGAAACTCAAATCGCTGTTCAAGAGGGAGATGAGTTGACCCCTGAACAGGCTAGAGGACTCAAATTTGACCCAAATACAGGCTTTATGGGAAATGTATGGTTTAACTATAGCTCTGTAGATGATGAGGATGAGGAGTCAAATAGAGCCACAGTTTGGTTAACTATATTTGGTAACTCAACCATTAGTAATCTAGCTTGGTATGATGAGAATAGAGATGGAATTCAAAATGGTAGTAGCGAGATAGGGATAGCAGGAGTTGAACTTAGACTTTTAGGAGAGGATGGCAAGGTTATAAATAATCCTGTAGGAAGATTTCAAACTCCATATATTGTAACTACAGATAGTAATGGTAACTATATTTTTGAAAATTTGAGTGATGGTAACTATACTGTAGAGATTGTCAACACTAATGGTTATGCTATAAGTGATAAATCACAAGGTGATGATATTACAGTAGATTCTGATTTTGATATTTCAACTTTTAAGACAGGAACTATAGAGTTAGGAGTAGATGAGGATAATCCAAATATTGATGTAGGGCTATTTGTCCCAACTCTATCAGGACATCTATATCATGATGGTAATGGAAATAGCTCTGTTGATGGGAACTTAACAGATAATGCAGATGGAACACAACTATATATAACTCTAGTTCAATCAGGTAAAGCAGTAGCTACCAAAACATTAACTACTGAAGGTAACTATACTTTTGATATAGCAGATGGTCTAAAGGCTTATGCAGATTATACTATTGTACTTAATTATGAAGCAAATAAAACTACTTTTAGACTTCCTGTTAATTGGTTTCCTGAAAATAATGATAATGGAACACTATCTATAAGTATAGAGAGAGAGGATATAGTAGACCAAGATTTTGGTATCAATAAAAAACCTATAGCTAAAAATGTAGATGAGGCTATACAGTTCAACCCTGGTGGAGAGAACAATGTAACTATACCACCATTTGATATAGATGATTTAGAGGATGTTACTCCTACTACAGTAGTAATTACAAAAGTACCATCAGATGCAAAGCTATATTACAATGGAGTATTGGTCAAAAATAATCAAACTTTTGCAGAGTTTAATCAAAGTACATTTCTTATTGACCCTAATGATGGTGACCTAAATGTAACATTTAACTATAAAACCGTAGATAGAGCAGGAGTATCTTCTGATGAAGCGACTATAACTATGCCATTTGATGGATTAGAAATATCAGGTTCTCTCTATGCTGATGGAAATAATAATCACAAGGTAGATGGAGAGAAGATAGGCTTTTTAGGACTATTTGTAACATTACTTGATAGAGATGAAAACAGAGTCTTGGCATCCAAAGCTATTGATGAGAATGGAAACTATCTGTTTGATAATGGTGATGGTATATTAAATGATAGAAACTATACTATTGTTTTAACAACAACAAAAAATAACACAACAGCCTCTCTACCTGAAGGTTGGAATAATGCAGATGGTGAACAGATAGGGAGTGAAGAGAATGGAACAGATAAGGTAGATGATGGAATCATAGATGTAAATGTCCTAGAAGTAGATATTCCAAATATTAACTTTGGTATCAATGAGAGACCCGTAGCAGAAGATAAAAATATTGGTTCTGTATTGAATCCTGGTGGAGAAGAGAGAGTAGTACTTCCTAGATTACCAATTAGTGATAATGAGGATGGTACACCAACAACTATTAAAATAGTGACTCTGCCAGAGGATGGTAGGCTCTATTATGATGGTGAGTTGATAGAGAGTGGTGGATATATAATCAATGATTACAACTTATCACTACTAAGAGTTGACCCAGATGCAGGAGAGCCTATTATAGAGTTTAAATATTTGGCTATTGACCAAAGTGGTGTGGAGTCAAATATAGCTACAGTGACCTATCCATTTTCAGGAATAAGCGTATCAGGAAATCTATATGCTGATGGTAATAATGATGATATTATTAATGGAACACTAATTAATAATGTAAATGATAAGCCAATCTATGTGACACTATTAAGTTCATCCGATAAGGTTATTGCATCTACACAAATAGATGGAGCAGGAGCATATAATTTTAGTGCTAGTTCAGGATATATTGAGCCTCATAAGAGTTATACACTTGTAATTAGTACAGAAGCAAATCAGACCTACTCAACACTTCCATCCAATTGGAACCATTTTGATGGGGAGGGTATTGGTTTAGTAGATGAGAATGGAGTTGTAACTCCTGCTGATAGTGATGGTAATAGAGATGGATTAGTGGTTGTAGATGTGATAGAGAATTCTGTACCAGAGATTAACTTTGGTATCAATCAACAGTCAGTTGCTACGGATAATAATGCTACCTCTCAACTAAACCCTGGACAAGATACAACAGTTATTGTACCAACACTTGATATTAAAGACCAAGAGGATGATACTCCAACTACTGTAACCATTAAAACATTACCAACAAATGGTACACTATATTATGATGGAGAGTTAGTAGTAGCAGATGAGAATATTACAGATTTTAATAACTCACTATTGAGAGTTGACCCAATAGATGGTGAGCAGATAGTGATATTTACCTATACCACAACGGATGCCGCAGGGTTTGAGTCTGATGTGGCTACAGTCACTATGCCATTTAAAGGGCTTAAAATATCTGGAAATATATTTGATGATGGAAACAGTGATGGAGATGTAAATGGAATTAGAATCTCTAAGGCAGGAGATATACAACTATTTGTTAATCTACTAGATGACAATGGTAGTCTAATTTCAAGCTATCAGTTGGAAGTTGATGCAGATAATGAAGATAATGAAAGCAATATATCTAGTGTAGTTGGACTCTATAGCTTTGATGGTAATGATTCTGTTACAGCTAATACTAACTATAGAATTATCTTGACAACAGAGTCAAATGCTACAACTGCAAAGTTGCCTGTTGATTGGAACAATACAGAT
>Ga0256845_1000967_pt1 | contig 24550 bp, 23 predicted proteins | sample RiftiametaG_FD_189101 | JGI IMG/M metagenome (GOLD analysis project Ga0256845, IMG submission 189101) | Tube worm associated microbial communities from hydrothermal vent at the East Pacific Rise, Pacific Ocean - Riftia | ecosystem: Host-associated > Annelida > Integument > Unclassified ... | reverse complement strand
GAATTAAAGAAGTAGAATTCAAACTAAATACTAGACCTAGAAAAAGATTTGGGTACGAAAACCCTATATTTGTAATGAATCAATTATTGTTTAATTAAAAAGTTGCATTTGTGACTTGAATTCAGCACACAAAAAATGCTTAAACTAAAATAAGGATTACAAAATTAAGAGTGTTTTACTCGGGAAGCTCTTTGTGTTTAACAAAATATTTTATAGCTACGGACATAAATAATAGCTCTATAGTTTTTGTTAAACTATATAAAATAGGTAAATTTCAACTTATAACAACAACTACAAAATGTTAAAAAACACATTACTTCTTTTATTTACAGCAATCACGCTTACTAGCTTTGCTCAGTCACAAGAGCAATTTGTACCTATAGCTGATGCAAAAAAACATAAGGTAATCGCTGTAACGGAGCTATTCCAAAACTATGACGAAGCAGGAAACATCATCCCGAATAATCACAAGAGCTTTATAGAACAGTACAACTCCCAAGGTTATTTAAAAATGAGAATCAATTTTAATCCTAATAACACTAAAAGAAATAGTTATAGCTTCCATTACAATAATAAACACCAAATAGATGGTGTCATTATCAAAAATGGAAAAGACATCATTGTTGACAAACACACAATCCGATACAACAAAAAAGGATTAGTAACAAAAGAAGAGGGATTAGCAACAGGAAATCAATACGTCATTACTTACAAATATAATGAAAATGAAAAACTCATCAAAAAAGAAAAGAAAGACAAGTCTGGAAAAACCATCTCACAAAAAGACTTCAAATACAACAATGAAAACAAAATCATAAAAGAAATTTACATTGGAAAAAAAACATATACCACAGCATATAATTACAACAAAAAGGGTGAGCAAATAAAAATCTCATACTCGGTAGACACTACGGTAAACTATACGCTCAAGTATACGTATACCGACAAAGGGGAAATCAACACCGAAGAGAAGTACGACCAAATACACCGCATTATTTATAGGATAACTTATCACTATGCTGAAAACAATAAAGCAACGAAAGTGGAACAACAATACAGTCAGCTAATGGGAGGCTATTATAAAAAATGGGAGTACATATATAACGAGCATGAGCATATCAAACAAATAAAAATGTACAACTTTACAGACAAAGTACCTGTAAGCATAACAAAATACATTTACAAAGAGAAAAAATAATACTGAATGAAAGACTTATTAAAGATTTTCCAAAAAAGATTAACCAACCTTACGGGAAATAATAAGTCTTTAGTGCACCTACGCTTACGCAAAACACAAGACGTAGACTTAAACTTATTTGATTTTTCTGAAAAACTCTCTAGTCATGAAATTTTGGAATCCCTTATCGGGAAAAAGAAAACGACAAAGCTATGCAGCTTATTGAATGCTCGGGATAAAAACGGTAACGAATTATCCAAGCAGTTGTCCAAAATCAAACGTCAAAGTAATTTCCTATTTGAAGAACACGGAAGCCAAAACCTTTATTTAGGCTGGCCTTATGTAACAGGGCAAATATCAAAGGATTTGATTATCCGTTGCCCCCTACTCTTCTACCCTATTAGTTTAGAAAAAACAGAGAGTCACTGGACAATACGCCTGCGAGACGAACCTATTAACTTCAACAAAAGTTTTTTACTCGCTTACGCTCATTACAATCAAATTAAAATCTCTAACGAAACCTTAGAGTATAACTTTGAAGAGCTAAGTGGAGACTTTCAGCAATTCAAAAATTCTTTATACGATTTTTTGAAAGAAAGCTCTTTAGAAATTAATTTCAATCAAGAATTATTTGAAAATAAACTAATCCCTTTTGTTGATTACAAAAAAATAGATCTCAAATATTTTGAAGGAGTTGGGCAGTTAAAACTAAGTTCAAATGCTGTACTGGGAGTATTCCCTCAGGCAGACTCATACCTAGTACCCGATTATGACCAACTAATTGAAGAGAAAAAAAACATCTCTTTAGAGGATTTTTTCATTTCTAAATCTTTTTTTGATTCTGGAGAAAAAGAACAAATCAGTACTAACGACCCTTATCGTCCTATCAAAAGTAAAATATTAGAATCTGATTTATTAACTCCTTATCGTATTGACTCTTCGCAAGAAGAAGCAATACGGAGTATAAAGAACGGTGCATCCATCGTTGTACAAGGACCTCCAGGCTCAGGGAAATCTCAATTAATTTGCAACCTTATCTGTGACTTTATAGGCAGAAAAAAACGAGTGTTAGTAGTCAGTCAAAAGCGAGCTGCACTAGATGTGATTTATGATCGACTGAGAGAAAAGGATTTTCACAATTTCACTGCATTGGTACACGATTTTAAGTCAGACAGAGCTAGTGTCTACAAAAAAATTACTGCACAAATAGAAGTCCTTAGCGATTACAAAAAACAAAATAACGCACTTGACAGTATCGAAATTGAAAGAAAGTTTTCGAGAACTTCTACCACAATAGACCAAAACACTGAAGAATTAACAGAGTTCAAACACGCTTTATTTAACACCGAAGAGTTTGGGAAGAGCATCAAAGAGCTGTACCTAATGGCGGATATCAACCAACCGCACATTAACTTATCTCATGAGTATCGTGACATTACTTATAACGATATAGATGGCTTATTATCTACTTTTAAGTTTTACTGGGATTTACATATAAGGCTCTATCAAGAAAGTCACCCTCTTAAAAATCGAACCAATTTTAAAAGCTTCGGCATCAAAAACTTACAAGAAATCAAAATAATCTTAAATGATTTCCGACAAAACATTCAAGATATTAATACCAAAAGCCTCAATATGACTGGGCATCAATTTAGCCTCAATGAGCTAGATTGGGTTTACAAACAAAAAGAAAGTCTCAGCACTTGGTTAAAGACATTAAACGAACCGAGTGCTTATGCTGTCTTCAGAAAAATCTATGAAAAAAAAACAGATTACAAATGGTTACTAGGTAAAGAAAAAAGTATCTATGAATGTTTTAGAGATATCGGAATCGAAAATTCTGTTCCTCGTAAAGACTTAGGAAAAATAGTTGAATTCCTAGATGAGTATGATCACTCAGGAAAAAACTTTGCTTCTAACCTAAATTATAAACTATTTAATAAACACAAACTGACGCTACAACGTGTGTTTGTTGATAATCAGCTCAATTTTGACCGAAAGGGAATAAATAGTCTAAAGAAAAAAATTGATAATAGACTTAATTTTGAACACTTTGTATCAGAAATGGCTGAACAAGACTGGGTAGACGATATTCCAGAACAGCCATCTTTAGAGAAATTCAAAAACTGGTTTCACAATCAGTTCGTTGCACTAGAAGCACAATACCAGTTACAAGAATTCAGGAGCCTAAGCCAGTTTATGAATATAAAAAACACTTCTCATGACCAACTCACGGCAAACACAAAAGAACTCGTTGAACTTGGAAAAGAAGCCCATAACAAGCTCAATACTTGGAAAAAATATTTTTCTCCTAAACTCATTAATGAATTTGAAACCTCAGATGAAAAAATCACTCTAGCAAGTAATTGTCTGCATAAAGATTTTGATGCTATGTGTGAATATGATAAACTCAAAAATGAATTAAGTCAAGACAATCAAAACATTTTTACTAAACTGACTCAAGAATGTAAAAACATTACAGAGGCATCAAAACTATTCAAAAATAGTTTATACATCACTTGGATTGGTCACTTGGAAACAAAATACCCAATCCTCACAATCCCATCATCTGGAAAGTTAGATAAAATTGAAACTGACTTACAAATTGCCATAAAAGCAAAAAGAGAGCTCAGTAAACAAATAGCACTCATTAACTTAAAAGAAAACACTTATAAAAACATCTCATTTAATAGGCTTAATAACCGAATTACTTATCGTGAACTAGAACATCAAGTTTCAAAAAAACGTCAACTTTGGCCTATCCGAAAAGTAATTGACCAGTTTACAGAAGAATTATTTGATTTAATGCCTTGCTGGCTAGCCTCACCAGAAACAGTTTCTGCAATATTTCCGCTAGAAAAAAACTTCGACCTTATTATTTTTGATGAAGCCTCTCAATGTTTTACCGAAAAAGGGATCCCTGCCATCGCTCGTGCCAACCAAGTAGTAATTGCTGGTGATAGTCAACAACTATCACCTTACGATCTTTACCAAACTCGCTACGAAGTAGAGGATGAGATAGGAAGTTCTCACGAATCCGAGACAGACTCTTTACTTGATATTGCCAACAAATACCTTAGCCCATTTACCCTAAAAGGACATTATAGAAGTAAAACATTAGACTTAATTGATTTCTCTAACCAACACTTTTATAACAACGAGCTATCACTAGTACAAAGCCAATTTGACAGCAATCATTATTTGCCCGCTATTGAATTTAATTATATTGAGAACGCACACTGGTATCAAAATACAAATATACTAGAAGCAGAAGCTGTAGTTAAAGAACTAATAACACTTATCAATAATGGAGAAGATGATATTGGCGTTATCAGTTTTAACTACAAGCAACAACAGCTCATCACAGATTTATTAGAAGATGCTGCTCAAGTTGAAAAATTCATCATCCCAGAAAAACTATTCATAAAAAATATAGAAAACATACAAGGAGATGAACGAAAAATCATCTTAATGTCTTTCACTTACGCACCAAGTGACACAGGACAGATTAACATGAATTTTGGTTCGCTAAACAGATACAAAGGAGAAAATAGACTGAATGTAGCCATCACACGGGCACAAGAAAAAATAAAAGTATTTGCCAGTATACTACCTCATCAATTACACGTAGAAAAAAGCATCCATGTTGGTCCTAAATTACTAAAATCATACCTAGAATATGTAATAAAAGTATCTGACCATAATTGGGAACCAACAGTGATTGACAAAAAAATATTTTCTAGAGAAACTTCACTTACCCATATCTTACCCCAACTATCTACTAAGCATATCGAATTGAATCAAAGTTTCCCATTTGCAGACCTTACTGCCATTAGTAACAAGCATTATGTAGGACTTATCCTCAGTGATGACGAACATTATTTACATAGTAAATCTATCAAAGAATTTCATGCTTACAAACCACTCTACCTCAAGCAAAAAGGCTGGAAAATTCAAAAAATTCACTCTCGGAACTACTTTTTAGACAAAGAAGCTATCCAAATGCAACTAGAAAAATTCGGATTTAAAAATGCCTAAACAATACCTACATATTTTATTTGACCTTGATCACACGCTTTGGGATTTTGAAAAAAATTCTCACGAAACCTTAATAGAACTATTCAATAACTATCAACTAAAAAAAACTCTTAATTGCTCATTTGAAAAGTTTTACAAACAGTACAAAAAAGTAAATGCCAGTATCTGGATAAGTTATAATCAAAAACTCATTAACAAAGAAACATTACGAAAAGAGCGATTTAACCAAATATTACTACATTTTAGATTGAATGACCCTACTCTAGCCATCAAATTAGAGAATGACTACATCAATACCTGTCCTAAGAAAACGCACTTAATCCCAGAAACAATTGAAACACTCCAATACCTTTGTTCAAAATACACAATTCACATCCTAACCAACGGATTTAAAGAAACACAAGAAACAAAAATAAAATACTCAGGGATTCAAAAACACATAAACAGTATGACCACTTCTGAATGCTGTGGAATCACCAAACCTAGCCCTTCCTTCTTTAAATATCATCTCAAAAAAATCAATGCGTTTCCAATACAATGTATTATGATTGGCGACAATCCCAATACCGACATACGAGGTGCAAGAGCTAGTAACATTGACAGTATACTATTTGACCCGCTACAACAACCCAAAAGCCTCAAAATCAAATGCACTCACTTGATTACTCATTTATCCCAACTCAAAAAAATTCTTTAAGAGCTTCCCCCACTCGCCAAAAAGACTCTTGAGGTCGGGTTTTCCGTTCCCAATCTTTGTTATTTTATAATTTTCATACTTCGACAAGCTCAGTATGACAACATTATAAAATAACAAAGGATTCCCACTTCACCCCCTAAGCCTACTCCCTACCCAAAATTGACTTTATATCTGGCTTAAAATAATTTTCACCTTTTAGCACCTTACCATCTTCTCTATAAATTGGATTACCATCCTTGTCCAACTTAGACATATTGCTTCTTTGGATTTCATTAAAAACTTCTTCTATCTTATCCTGCATCCCATGCTTAAGCAAAGTTCCGTAAGCAATATAAAGGATGTCTCCCAAAGCATCAGCAATCTCTACAATATCAGACTCTTCACACGCTTTTAGGTACTCTTCATTTTCTTCTTTGAGTAAATCAAACCTAAGTTTTGCATCTTTTGGACTTACATTTTTTATCTCCGAAGCATTCGTTATTCCAAAAGCTTCGTGAAATTCTTTCACTTTATTTATATATTCTTTCATAAAACACTAAATTGGTAGCTATAAAACTATCAAAACTTACGCTAACCATGAAGAGTATTACTTATAAAATTACTTTTTTGATTGCTATTTTTTTATTTATGGGGCTTAGTAGCATTACCTACTTATTCTATAGGCATTATAAAAAGCAGTTACACCAAGAACATATCGAAAAATCTGAACTGGTAAACGCTGTAACCAAAAGTCAGTTAGAAAAACATCTTGAAAACTTAAAAAGTCAACTTCACTTATTTGACCAAGCTACTTCTAACATTAGCCTCAAGCTGTTAGGTGACAGTACTAATAGTTACGACATGACCCAATTTCGCCGTCAAATTGCTTTACTAACAGCAAATTCAGACCTAGAACAAATATTTTTAATTCACCCTTCTGGAGATCTTATCTTTCCAAAAACACTACCAGCTATTGCTAAGTCTAACCATGTAGACAATAATTTATTTCACCGACTCAACACCAGTGATTTCAAATCTTTAACAAAACCAATTCCTTATTTTACATTTTCGGGTGTATACCCTCGTAACAAAAACACAAACTCTTACTATTGTTATGTTTTTTACCCTATACAGCTCGACACACGGCACAGAGCTCTAATTGCGGCCAAACTAAATATGAAATCTATTTATGACATCTTATTAAGAACAGAACAAAAATCCATTCATAATATTTTAGTTAAAAGAAACCTCAAAAGATACATCCAAATATCTCCTAATCAAAAAGATTATGTAGACATAGGAGAAAGGAAATTCAACCCTGTATTTAACCATAATAATTTAGTTAGTCTTAGTACTTCTAATGACAACCAAGATGGATATCATTCCGAATTAGTCCTTCTAGAACATGGAGAATGGTGTGTATATACCTATATGAACGAAAAAATATTATTTAAAAACATCAACAGACTACTCATCAAAACAATACTTTTATCTACTGCTTTCTTTATATTTAGTTTAATATTTTTTATGCTTTATGCCAAAAGAGCTTTGTCATCCCCACTAATAAAACTTAGTCAGCTATTAAGAAAAACTACTGATGGGGAATTTTCTGCTCCCGCTCACTATCGAGGTTACGATGAACTATTTCAATGTTTTTCATCTCTAAACTTACTGAACTCACGGCTAATTAAAACTAAAAAATTAATCACCAACCTCAACAACGACAAGCAGGAAAACGTATACGTAAAAAAAGAAGACCTTTTAAACATTGAATTACAAGAAGTTAACGAGCATATAAACGAACTTAAAGAGAATTTAAAAAATCAAATATGGATTAACAATGGTTTAACAAATCACTCTGAAATGCTTCACCAAAACAAGTGGACGTTAGATGAACTATGTAAAAACTTAATAGATAGTCTTACCCATTACACCACTCTCCAATTAGGGAATTTTTACATCATAGAAGGTGATAAAATCAAACTAAAAGCGACTTATGCCGATAATGGCAAGCACCCTTTAGAGTACAGCATAGGAGAAGGTTTGGTAGGTGAATGTGTGTCTAGTATGAAAATTATCAATACTTACTTTAAAGCTCCCCACACTGTTATAGAAACTGGACTAGGTGGCACAAATGAAGTATACCTACTACTCATCCCCCTTATGAGTAACAGCAAGGTAGTAGGTATATTAGAAATGGGAGGTATTACGCCAATTGATGCTATAAAAGAGCATTTTTTGGTAATCTTGAGTGAAAACATCGCACACAGTATAGATGAGCTCTTATGAGGTAAGCAGTTGAACTACCATTTTTTCTAATGTTTTTGTATATTTGGGGAATTATTAGACTAAAATTATATGTTAAACAAATGAAATTGGCTTGATATTTGAAATACTTGCTTTGTAGCAAAAAAAAAGTAAATTTTACAAAAGAACAAAAAACACAACATGAATAAATTCAGCATAATCATTACATTATTACTAGGAACTTTAGGTTTTTCTAATGCTAACAACCCTGCTCAAGAAGACGGATACAAAATCGAATTTGAAGTAAAAGGGACAAAAGCTGGTGACACTATTCAACTAGCTTATTATATTGGTACTCATGACCAATACGGATTAGAAGCAAAAGCTTACGCAGACCCTAACGGGAAAGGAAGATTTGTTTTTGAAGGAGATACTGCCATCCGAGAAGGCTTATACTTAGTAGTGATTCCAGAAAAAGGTTTTTTTGAAATCATCATCAATAAAGACCAATTTTTCAGTGTGAAAACTGACACAAAATCTTTTGTTAATAATATGATTGTAAAAGGCAATATTGAAAATGAAAAATATTATGAATATTTAAAGTCTACACTTCCAATTCAACAAAAAATAAAACCACTAAGCGACAGTCTCACGGCTCATAAAGATGATAGTTTGACTATTACTGAAGTAAAAAAGTGGAACAAGGACATTAAAAAGCTTGGCACTCAGCTAAATGATAAAAAAGCTAATTTCTCTAAAGAAAACCCTGACTTCTTTATTACTGAAATGCTTAACCTCAACGGTGCGTATGACATCCCCGAATACCTAGAAATTACTGACACTAACGATCGAAAAAATGCAAGATACTACCACTATCGTGACGAGATTTTGAGACGGGCTGGAGTATACGAAAACTCTCCTACACTTCGGTCTCCTGTGTTTAAACAACAGGTAGACAAATACTTTGACCAGTTAATACAAGTTCATGATACACTTATTGCTCATACGGATAAAGTAATAGCGATGGCAGGAGATGACTATGATATGTTTAGATTCTTAGTGATACACCTCACCAAACGTGCTGAAAAAACAAAGTATATGTGTATGGAGAAATATAAATGGCATATGTACAATAGATATTATCTCAACGACCCTAGAGTAGATTGGCTAAAACCTGAATCCATCAAAAAAATAGAACGATTTGAGTATATGATGCGCTACAATCACTGTGGGTTTCCTGCTCAAGAACTCAAAATGACAGACTCTATCGGGGTACAACATTCATTAGCTGGTTTAGACAAACAATATACTGTTGTAGTATTTTGGTCAGCAACTTGTGGACATTGTAAAAAAACAATACCACAACTTCATGAAAAATACTTAGAATTAAAAGACAAGTATGATTTAGAAGTTTACTCCATTCATATTGATAAAGAAACAAAAAAATGGAAAGAGTTCATTAACAAACATCATTTTGAGTGGCTTGATGTAAATGACCCTAATAACAAAAATCATTTCAGAGCTAAATACAACGTGTATAGTACACCTACTATTTATTTATTAGATGCTCAGAAAAAAATAATCGCTAAACGGTTTGATGTAGAGCTATTAGAAAAAATTTTAGACGATAAAGAAGCCTTAAAAAATAAGTAATAACTTTCTTTATAAAACTGGCACAACTACCCTTATATCCTCTTGGGTATAATAAACCTCAAGCATTTGGGATAAGTCCAACTTTACAGCATCTTTTTCGGCAGTGTTAAAGATGCTTGTTTGAGCTTTATTCATCAAGTATGATGAGTGATGACGAGCGGTATATACTTTCTTCCAATTCACCTCTTGTGCCCTTGCACCAAGGGTAGATTTATTCAGCCCTATATATAATTTTGTAGTGTATTTATTTTCTTTAGTCGGTAGTCCTTCATAGCAAACCATTACATACAAGCTAGTATCGTCACTTAACTCCTCATACTTTGTAAACAAATTGGCTAATGTTTTTTCTTTCAAAGAACCTTGGTATGCCTCTCCGTAAATCGTAAAATTATATTGATCTTTTTTTTCTACTCGTACAGCTTTAAAAGCTCCTCCATACCAAAGCCAACCTATCGTTACAAAAAGTATAATAAACAAAAGTGCTACTCCTATTCTGGTTGCTTTATTATTCATAATGTATGTGACAATTGCATGTCGTTAAGTTGTTTGTAATAACCGCCCTCTTTTTGAATCAATTCCTCGTGATGACCTTGCTCTACCAACTCCCCTTTTTCGAGTACAATTATTTTATCTGCCTTGCGGATGGTAGAAAGCCTATGAGCAATAATAATAGACGTACGCCCTTTCATCAATACCTCTATTGCATTTTGTATCAAGTATTCAGTTTCTGAATCAATAGAAGAAGTAGCTTCATCCAAAATTAAGACCTTAGGCTTGTGCACCAACACTCTTATAAAAGAAATCAATTGACGCTGTCCTACCGACAAAGAAGCTCCTCTTTCCCTCACATTATAATCAAGTTGTTCAGGTAGTTTCTCTATGAACCCCCTTGCCCCAACCATATCTATTGCTTCCCAAACTTCTCGGGTAGTAATCTCAACATCTCCAAGTGTAATATTATCTTTCACTGAACCTGAGAATAAAAATACATCTTGTAAAACGACTCCTATATTCTTTCGTAGACTAGCTAAATCATATTCTTTTACATCCATCCCATCCAATAAAACTTCACCTTTATTTAACTCATAAAGCCTGCTTAAGAGATTAATTGTAGAAGATTTTCCTGCTCCCGTAGCACCTACAATTGCTACACTTTTTCCTTTACCTACTTCTAGTGAAAGATTTTTAAGGATATAATCTTCATCATTATATGCAAACCACACATTCTTGAATTCAATACTTCCATTTACCCCATCTGCTGATAATTTCCCTTCGTTAATTATAGATTCTTTATTGTCTAACAAGTCCATAATACGCTCTGCACTAATAATCCCCATTTGCAAACTGTTGAACCTGTCTGCAATCATTCTTATTGGTCTAAAAAACATATTGAGGTACATAATAAAAGCAATTAATTCTCCTGGTCCCTCTATAATACCCGCTTCTCCCACGCCTATGTGCATGCCACCGTACCAAATAATAAGACCAATCCCTACAGCTCCCAATACCTCGGCTACAGGGAAGTAAATAGAGTAATATTTAACAGATGCTAAATTAGCATCTCTGTGCTCCTTGTTAATTTCGTCAAAGTTACTGTACTCTCTCTCTTCGGCATTAAATATTTGCACAATAGACATCCCTGTAATACGTTCTTGTACAAAAGTATTGAGCTTGGCTACTGCATTTCTCACTTGATTGTATGATTTTTTAATACTCTCTTTAAAAAGGTAAGTAGCAAATAACAAAAAAGGAAATACCGAAAGTGTAATTAAGGTTAATGCCCAGTTCAGGTAAAACATATAAGCCATAATGGCAATAAGTTTCAAAAATTCTGCAAGTAATGCTGTAATTCCTTGTCCAAACAACTCTGCCAATGTCTGAATATCTGATACACAACGTGTTACTAGCTGACCAATAGGTGTGTTATCAAAAAACTTTAACCTTAGTTTTAAAATATGAGTAAATAATTTTATCCGTACATCTTTAATTACGTGCTGCCCAATCCAAGCAGATAAATAAGTGTTACCAAAAAGTAATAATGACTGAAAGACCAAAATAGCTACCATCCAAGAAAAGAGTGTTGGCACTCCTGTATAATCCCCTATACGCAAGTGTTTGTCAATCAAGGCATGAATTAACATAGGGATGGCTGGAGAAACTATTGCATACACAATAGTCAAACATAATAGGAATATAAATCTCCACTTGTAGGGGCTTAAAAAAGAAATCAATCTTCTCAAAAGAAAAAAGCTAAATCCTTTATTGTCTGACATAACGCAAAGTTAATTTTTATCTCTTTATCGTCCTACACAATCTTTTGAAATGATACTTTTATTAACCGTAACATTATGATTTGGGGCTTCCCCCTCGGGATTTCATTCCGTTGCACTACATTTCTACTCCTCAGGGTCGGGCTGTCCGCACTCATCCCACCACTTCGCTACGCTACATGGCGTGATTCAAACAATCGCTACCATCCCTAAGCCAGCACGCCCCAACTTACAACGCCAATATTAAAGTTACTAGCCCCGAGTGAGAGACTTAAAGCTTTAACTGTTTAACTTAAAACAAAAAATATTAATTAATTTTTTGTACGTAATTTTGTACGTATATTTGTACAAATAATTAAACAATGAATTATGATTACAGCGACAATATCTGACTTCAGAAAAGACATAAAGCAATATTTCAGTAGGGTTACTGAAAATTTTGAAACATTAATCATTAACAGAGGCAACAATTCTGGGGTTGTTGTAATTTCATTAACTGAATACAACGCTCTTATGACTACTCAACATGAAATGTCTTCAGAAAAAAATAAAAAAAGACTGGATTCCGCAATTAAAAAATTCAAGGACGATAACTCATTCAGTAAAAAACTTATCGACTAATGAAGTATGTTTTTGTAGATGAATCTTGGGATGATTATTTATACTGGCAGAAGATTGACAAAAAAATGCTGAAACGAATTAATTTACTCATAAAAGATATATCAAGACAGCCCCATGAAGGGGTTGGAAAACCAGAACCTCTGAAACATAATTATCGAGGATTTTGGTCAAGAAGGATTGATGGAGAACATCGATTAATTTATCAAGTTCGTGAAGACGAAATCAGAATTATAAAATGCAGATTCCACTATGACTAAACAAAAGCCCTTCCACTCTGTCGGCTCCTTCCCAATGGAAAAGAGTTGTTGGATTAAAATTTTAACTGTTTAACTTAAAAACAAGCGAGTTATGTGCGTGAGGGATAGCAGTGGAAATCCTTTGCTGAGGCACGAAGCAAAGATTGGGAACGAATAGCCCGACACTATGAGCCCTATTTGGCGAAATAATGGCACGCCCAAATAGTAAATTAACGTTGAGTTAATCATTTGTTTTCCTTACCTTTGGAATCTTTATAAAACAATAAGTGTTGATATAGTATGTTCGAAAAAGTAGTCACCATATACACAGAGGCAAGTCCTAACCCAAACTCACTAAAGTTTGTTGCTAATTTTTTCTTGTTAGAAAATGCTAGCAAAGACTTCCCTAATATAGAAAGCACAGACAATTCGCCTCTTGCCAAAGAGCTGTTTGAAAACTTCCCTTTCATCCAACGGATTTTTATCGCTTCTAATTTTATTACCATCACTAAAGACAATACGGCTGACTGGCTAGAGGTCATCCCTACGGTAAAACAGCATATTATAGACTATTTGAAAGCTGAAAAAGATATTTTTTTATCGGGGATTGAGGTAGAGATTAAAAAGGAAACAAAGCCTTCTACCAACAAAAATTCTGTTATCGAAAATCAAATAAAAACTTTATTAGATGAATATATTCGCCCAGCAGTAGAGTCTGACGGAGGTGCTATTACTTTTCACTCGTATAATGACGGGATTGTAACTGTGATTTTACAAGGGTCGTGTAGTGGCTGTCCTTCTTCTACGGTTACGCTTAAGGCTGGAATCGAGAATTTACTCACTCGTATGATGCCAGATGAAGTAAAAGAAGTTGTTGCAATGAATGGTTAGGTTATTTTCTAGCCCTTACCATTTCTCGTTTTCCTGGAGGTCCAAGTAAAGATTCTACAGATAAGCCTAAAGATTTCAGATCTCTCTTAAGCTGTCCTTTGGCACAATAAGTAATGAAAAAACCGCCTTCTACAATTAAATCTATCACTATTTTTAATTGAGAAATTTCCCACATTTCTTCTTGATGGTTTGGTGCAAAAGCATCAAAAAACACAATATCATATTTGTTATCAGAAGTAAATTGTTCTAAAAACACTTCTTCTTTCAAAAAATTAAAATTAGCCAATATAGACTTCTTCTCTCCCCATTGAGATTGATGTAAAATTTCAAAAACATCTTGAGAATCTTTTATTAAAGAGGTGTAATTTAATTGCTTCAACAAATCCCAAGACAAGGGATAAGCCTCTATCGTATGGTAGTTAATTGTAGTTTCGGGATTCATTTCGGCATATTGGGCAGTCAACAAAGCATTTAATCCTGTACCAAACCCCACTTCCAAAACTCTTACAACTCTCTTATCTTCAGCTATAAAATCTACTAATCCATGTTTGATAAATACGTGTTCCGCCTCTTGAATTGCACCATGAGTCGAATGATACGTTTCATCCAATTCAGGCACATACAAAGTATGCGACCCATCTTTGGAGGTAATTAATTCAATATTTTTCCTAGAATCCAACACAAAGAAAAGAACCGTTTCTTAATACCTCTTTATTATACTTAAATTGTTTATCTCCATCCAACACCTTTCCTCCTGAAGCCTCTACAACTGCCTGACCTGCCGCAGTATCCCACTCCATAGTAGGATTATGGCGATAATACACATCTGCCTTGCCTTCTGCTACCATACAAAACTTTAAACTAGACCCTACCGAAATAGTGTCTACGACATCAAAAGTTTTTAATAATTTCTCTTCGTCTTCGCTTGCATGAGACCGAGACTGTACAGCAACCCTAGCCTTAGTAGAGTTATTCACTTTCAGTACAGAACGAATTCCTTTCTCAACTTTATATGCTTCTTTCCCTACTCTTCCTACATATACAGTGTCAGAAACAGGAGCGTAAACAACACCTAACACAGGCACTCTATCCACTATTAAAGCAATATTAACAGTAAACTGACCATTCTTTTTGATGAATTCCTTCGTACCATCTAATGGATCTACACACCAAAAAGCATCCCAACCCTTACGCACTTCATAATCATCATGATGACCTTCTTCTGACAAAATCGGGAATTGAACAGCTAATTTTTTAAGCCCTGCTTCAATAATATCGTGAGCAGCTTTATCAGCAATAGTCAGCGGAGAATCATCCGATTTAAAATCTATCGTTTTAGAAAAATCTTCATTCTCATAAATATCTAAAATTTTTTCACCTGCACGTATTGCTATCTCTACAATTTCATCAATATTTACTTTAGAATAATCCATTTTTTTTATTTTATTTTTAACCCTTGGAGCATTACGGGCTTTCCGCTATATCTTTTTTGTTATTTTTATTAAAATAAAAAACAAAAAAGGATGACGCTTCTATCCCTATGCCGTACAAAACTACCCTAAATATTCTTAATTCAGAAAATAAAGTCAAAACTTTACACACAAACCCTATTTATCACCTCATAGTTTGTACTTTTATTCCCATGAAACAATTACCAATATTCATTTTACTCATCCTAGCCTCTACCTGCCTAGCACAACCCAAACGAGAGATGAGAGGATTATGGATTTGCACTGCCTACAACCTCGACTGGCCTTCTACTGCCAATCTCGACTCTACTACCCAAAAGCAAGAACTCATCCAAATACTTGACCAAGCACAAGCCTTACACCTCAACACAATATTCTTTCAAGTAAGAGCCGCAGGAGATGCCTTTTACCAAAGTAAAACAGAACCTTGGTCACACTGGCTTACAGGCAGGCAAGGCAAATCAGCCTTATATGACCCACTCACATTCATCACCAACGAATGCCACAAACGTGGCTTAGAATTACATGCTTGGTTCAACTTATTTAGGGCAGTTTCTCATTACAAATTTTCTCCACCAGGTCCTACGCATTTTGCCACATTGCACCCAAACTGGTGCTACACCGCCAAAAAAAAGAAAATGCTAAACCCAGGTGTACCAGAAGCAAGAGGCTACGCCGTAAAAATCATTAACGAAGTTGTGTGTAACTATGATATAGACGGGGTTCATCTTGATGATTACTTCTATAAACAAGAAACAAACAATTACAAAATCCCTGATCAAAAAACATTTAAACAATATGGAAAAGGGTGGACATCTATAAAAGACTGGAGACGCAATAACCTCAATCTGCTTATTGACAGTATTTACAGTAACGTAAAAAGAGTGAAGTTCTATGTAAAATTTGGAGTAAGCCCAATCCCTACATGGCGACACAAACACCAAGACCCAAGAGGTTCTGACACAAAAACAGCCACTTCTTGCTATGAAGAGCTATATGCCGATACTTACAAATGGTACAAAAATGGCTGGCTTGACTATATTATACCACAAGGATACTGGGGGATTCAACACTCCTTTATAGGTTACAAAAAAGTAAGCGATTGGTGGGGAAGCATCGCTACTGATAGGCATATTTATATCGGTCAGGCCATATATAAAGTAGGCAATGACGAACGAAAAGGTTGGGATTCTGCAAAGGAAATCGTAGAACAAATAAAAATTAACAGGGCAAATAAAAACATTTCTGGACAAGGGTTTTATAAAGCCTCCTCGCTCAAAGCCAATACTAAAAACATCACGACAATTATCCAAAACAAAATATACCCAAGCATAGCACTCCCCCCTACTATGCCTTGGCTTGACAGTATACCACCTCACGCCCCTCATGTTTTACGCCACAGTATTAACTCCAACAAGCTGACCTTTAATTGGGACATAAGCGACCGAGACATTAGTTATTACATTCTTTATAAATTCAACCTAAATGAAATCATTTCACTCAATAATAGCAAAAATATTAATGCAGTGATTAAAGGAAATAATTACACCTGTAACCTTCCTCTACAAGACTGTGTGTACATCATTACTGCCGTAGATAGGCTTCATAATGAAAGTACTAATTTTAGTGGCACACTTATTGAGTTAAAATAAGCATGGATAATATTTCATTATTAGCTCATATTATACTATATTAGTAATATGCCTATGCTTAAAATCATTTTACACATATCAGCAACTCTAATCACTCTCACCTCTTTTAGCCAAGGGCTCAGCGATAGCATAAGTAAAGAACACGCTGAAACCTTTGCCGTACACCACCACGACACTGATATCGATCCGAAAATCACCAATACTGAGACATCACCCCTACCTGAAATAATTCCTTACAAAGATGTATTACTTGCTCTTAAAATAGTTGATGGAGAAACCAACACTCCTCTACAAGCATCAATCATTACAATTGCTCAATCCAATGCACGAGGACAAGGAATATGCGATACGGAAGGAAAATTTCATTTCAATATCAATAATAAATCTGTGATAGAGTTACACATTACTCATCATGGATATCACACACAAATAGACACCGTAGATTTTCAAAAAGAACACTTTTCAGGGGATATATATACGAAGACATATAAGTTAAATGTTTTCAGAAAAGGAGAAGTCGTAACACTTAGTAATATCTACTTTGAACAAGGCAAAGATGCAGTACTACCTACGTCCCACCTTTCACTAAACAGGCTTGCTGATTTAATGAAATTAAACCCATCAATGGTAATTAGGCTAGAGGGACATACCGAAACTCAAGGTTCTCATAAACAATTGGTAGAACTTAGTCTAAGAAGAGTAAATTCAGTACGATTTTACCTTATACAAAAAAACATCAAAACATCTCGTATCAAAACCGTAGGCTATGGACCAAATAAACCCGCCTATACAGGGAAAGACACAAAACTACAAAAACAAAACAGACGGGTAACTTTTACTGTTATTAAATTATAATTCATCTATACAGACAGTTAACGACTCTTTTCTAAGCGTAATAAGTTTTCAGCTTATCCCCATCAATATCTTCTTCAGATTTAAAATCAACATTTAAGTGAGGGGCTACAATTCCTTCCTCAAACTTCTGATTACCTATAAAAACCCTCACCTCATCCCACAAACCTTTTTCAATAAAAGATTTCAATAATGTGCTTCCACCCTCTACAATCAATGAAGTTTTATTACGCTTATACAAGTCAATTAAAACAGCTTCAATAAAATCATCTCCTTCCAGCTTTACATAAATAATATTATCATCTATTGTGTTTTTGACTTTGTTGTAAACAATTGTTTTCTGAGTCTTATCAAAAAAATGATAATCCAAAGGTAGATTTAATCTTTTATCAATTACAATCCTCAAAGGATCCTTACCTTCCACATCTCTCACATTCAATTTAGGATTATCATGTAAAGCCGTATTATAGCCCACCATAATCGCATCTTCATCTGCCCTGAGTTGATGTACCAGCTTTCTTGACGAAGCATTAGATATCCATTTAGAATCAAAGTTTTTTCGTGCCACAAAACCATCTTGGGTTTCTGCCCACTTCAAAATCACATAGGGGCGTTTCTTTTGCATATAAGTCAAAAACCTACGGTTCATAAATGCAACTTCTTCTTCCAAAACTCCCAAAACCACTTCGATTCCTACATCTTCAAGTATCTGAACACCCTTCCCTGCTACTAGTGGGTTAGGGTCTTGATTAGCAATTACTATCCTCTTGGGCTTCAAGTCTGCCAATAGCATAGCACAAGGAGGAGTTTTTCCGTAATGAGCACAAGGTTCTAAAGTTACATAAACGGTACTTTCGCTTATTAGTTTTTTATCTGCGACACTGTTTACAGCATTAGGCTCTGCGTGCAAACCTCCATACTCTTTGTGACAACCTTCTCCTATCACTTTACCATTATATACAATCACACAACCTACCATCGGATTGGGACTAACTTTTCCTTTCCCTCGCTTTGCCAATAATAAAGCTTGGCTCATATATATTTCGTCTTGGCTCATCAATTTAGTTTTTGTACTTTTGTGAAGCACAAAAATAAGAATTCTTCTCCAAGATAAGAAATGGACTTCACTACTACAGACGCTTTATACAAAAAAATTAAAAGAAAAGTAAAATGCACAGAAGATTCTCGTGAACGAAGAGCATTAACTTTATTGATAATGGATTACTTATTTGACATACAACAAGTTGATATCGTAGCCGATTATCCTATTAAACCTCCTACCACAGAGCAAAAAGAGAACATTGAAGAGATTACTTCTAGGCTTAATAACCAAGAGCCCATTCAATATGTTTTAGGTGAAACTGAATTTTATGAACTTCCATTTTTTGTATCTCCAGAGGTTCTAATCCCTCGCCCAGAAACCGAAGAGCTTGTACATCATATTATATCACAACATAAAAATGAATCACCCACTATACTAGACATTGGCACAGGTTCTGGCTGTATCGCTATTTCTCTTGCCAAGAATATCGACAACAGTAAAGTATTTGCCTTAGACATCAGCATGGATGCTTTAAGTGTAACACAAGATAACGCCAAAGAAAACGGTGTAAACATCCAGCTAGTACACGATGACATACTAAAACTTAACGATGCTGATCAACTACCTCAATTTGATATCATCGTGAGCAATCCGCCATATATCACAGAAAGTGAAAAAGATTTTATGGAAGACAATGTATTAGCTCACGAACCTCACTTGGCATTATTTGTAGACAACGACAAAGCTTTAATCTTTTATGATGCCATTACCGCTTTCGCTAAACAAAAATTAAAAAATGGTGGTCATTTATATGTGGAAATCAATGAACAATTCGGAAAAGAAACAGCAGAAATACTAAATTTAAATGGATTCACAAACGTAACCATACACACCGACTTAAGCAATAAGGAAAGATACATTAGCGGTGTTTTAGGATGATTTCAAAAATCTTGCTTTATCCTCACTCTTCGGGAGTAAACATTTATCTTTTCTCCCAAACCAAGAATATCTATTTTTAGCGAAAAAATCATACACATAATCTCTCAAGGGTCGAGGAATTATTTTGAACCCATATAAAACCTTCCACCAAGACCCCAGTAACCAAAACAACTCTAAAGAAGCACTAGACTTTATGAATACCTTCCCCTTTTTGAGTAAAACAAAAGTATCCATTTTTTCTAACGGGAACTGATATTCAAGGCTTAATTTTTTAGCTAAATTAGACTGGAGAGTAACAAAAAAGAACTTTTTATCTGTATCTTCTTTAATCACAAACTGCACCAAAGCACTACACATATTACATACTCCATCAAAAAGAATAATATTTTTATCCTCTATTTTCATTCTACTCAATTATAAAATATGATTTCTCTGCTATTTTTTACATTTTTACTATTCTAAAAGTATAACATTTTATCTGATGAACAAATTTACTTCCGTTATAGATACTGCTAATCCGCAAAAATTAGCCAATTTAGGACTTCAATTCAAGCAAGACCCTTTCTCTCACAAGAGTTTGGGAAACAATAAAACCATGGGAATTATCTTCCTAAACCCATCTCTACGAACAAGACTCAGCACTCAAAAAGCTGCACGAAACCTCGGGATGGATGCAATGGTTATGAACTTCTCAGAAGAAGGATGGCAATTAGAAATAACTGATGGTACTATAATGAACGGCAATACACAAGAGCACATTCGTGAAGCAGCCGCTGTCATTGGACAATACTGTGACATTATCGGCATTCGCTCGTTCCCTACTTTCGATAATCGAGAAAAAGACTATCAAGAAAAAATATTGAATGATTTTATTCAATTTTCGGGTAGACCTATCGTTAGTTTAGAATCTGCCACTCGCCACCCATTACAGTCACTCGCAGACCTCATCACCATCACCGAACTCAAAAAAGTAGAACGACCAAAAGTAGTACTCACTTGGGCACCACACCCTCGCCGACTACCTCAAGCTGTCAGCAATTCCTTTGCAGAGTGGATGAATAAAGCAGATGTAGACCTCACCATTACCCATCCCAAAGGCTATAACTTAGCCCCTGAGTTTGTAGGAAACGCACAAGTAACCAATAACCAAAAAGAAGCCTTTGAAGGAGTAGATTTTATCTACGCCAAAAACTGGTCAACCTACGAACCCTACGGTCAAATTCTATCAGAAGACAGCTCTTGGATGATTGACAAAAAGAAAATGGACTTAACCAATAACGGGAAATTCATGCATTGCCTACCAGTACGCCGTAACGTGGTCGTTGCAGACGATGTACTTGATAGTCATTACTCAGCTTGCATACAACAAGCGGGCAACAGAGAGTGGGCGGCACAAGCAGTACTCAAAACTATGCTAGAAAATCTATGACCCCATGAAAATTAACATCTTTAAAATTGGTGGAGACGTTGTAGACAATGAAGAAACCCTCGACAAATTCTTATCACTTTACGCCAATACATCTGGTGCCAAAATACTCGTACACGGTGGAGGCAAAATCGCTACTAAAATTAGTGCAGCACTTGGTATAAAAACCCAAATGATAGAAGGACGTAGAGTCACTGATGCGGAGACAATCAAGGTTGTAACTATGGTTTATGCAGGATTAGTCAACAAAACTATCGTAGCCAAACTACAAGCAATCAATCTAAACGCCATTGGTCTATCAGGAGTTGATGCTAACCTCATCCAATCTCATAAACGTATCCACTCAAGCATAGACTATGGCCTTGTAGGTGACGTAGACAAAATCAATACCAACTTCTTAACTACGCTACTACAAGGCAACTACAACCCAGTAATCTCCCCCATCACACATAACAAAAAGGGTGATTTACTCAACACCAATGCCGATACAATTGCCTCAACTATAGCTGTAGCCATGTCTCAAGAACATGACGTAAAGCTTAATTATTGTTTTGAGTTACCAGGAGTCCTCAAAGAGATTAATCAGGAGAACTCACTTATCCCAACCATCAATAAAGAGACATATCGTCAGCTTAAAAGTACTGGCATCATTTCTGATGGTATGGTACCAAAGCTAGACAATTGTTTTGACGCTATCCAACAAGGTGTTACGCAAGTCAGAATTTGTCACGCATTAAATATAAACACAGATATTGGTACAATTTTAAAAAAATAAAAAAAAACATTTGGAGCATTCCTTCGGGGCGGGCTTTCCACTATATCTTTCCGATAAAAAATCGAAAAGGATGCCGTTGCAATCCCTATGCCTCCCCATAGCCAAAAGTATTACACCACAAAAAAATGAAAGAAATAAAAACAATCAGCTCACTACTACACCTACTAGGAGCACTACCAGTAGGAGGGACAATTGCCACAGCACTTATCTGGTTCACCAAAAAAAATGAATCCCACGAAATCAACCAAGAAGGAATCAAAGCACTTAATTTTCAGCTTACCTTTATTATTCTAACAATGATAGCAGGCTGGTTTTCCAATAATGTAGCCTACGGAGTTCACATATTTGTAATTGTTTACGCAGTACTAATTGCTTACAAAACCTTTACTGGGAAAACAGAAGAATACCCTTACAGCTTTAAATTTATCAGCTAAATGGAATCACTCAGCAAAGACGCAATATCCTTATTAAAAGAACTCATCTCTACGCCATCCATTAGTAGAGAAGAAAATAAGACTGCCGATATTATTCAGCAACACTTACAATCAAGAGGAGTAGAAACCAATCGAATACTCAATAATGTATGGGCGAGTAACAAACATTACGACGCTAGCAAACTCACAATATTACTCAACTCTCACCACGACACAGTAAAACCAAATGCAGGGTACACCAACGACCCATTTACACCTATCACTAAAGATGGGATATTATACGGACTTGGCAGTAATGATGCGGGAGGATGCCTAGTGTCATTAATCGCTACTTTTTTATACTTTTATAATAAAGAAGACCTCAAATACAACATCATACTAGCTGCCACCGCCGAAGAAGAAATATCTGGAAAAAACGGTATCGAAAAAACCATTCCAGAACTTGGTAAGCTAAACTTTGCTATTGTAGGCGAACCTACCGAAATGAACGTAGCCATCTCAGAAAAAGGCTTAATGGTTCTCGATTGCACTGTAACAGGAAAATCTGGGCACGCAGCAAGAGAAGAAGGAGAAAATGCTTTATACAAAGCAATCAAAGACATACAATGGTTCAAAGAATATCAATTCCCAAAAACATCAGCATCATTAGGTAAAATTAAGATGTCGGTAACGGTAATTCAATCGGGAACTCAACACAATGTAGTACCAGACACTTGTACATTTGTAGTGGACGTACGTGTTACAGATTCTTACAGCAATACCGAAGTCTTAAAAATCATCAAAAGACATGTTTCTTGCGATGTACAACCTCGTTCTACAAGGCTTAGTTCGTCTGGTATAGACAAAGACCACCCTCTTATAAAGGCTTGTATTAATGATGGTTCTAGTACTTATGGCTCTCCCACAATGTCCGATCAAGCATTGCTAAGCATACCCTCTCTCAAGATGGGACCTGGGAAATCTGAACGATCTCATACCGCTGATGAATTCATCTACCTCAAAGAAGTCGAAGAAGGCATCCAAAAATATATCAATAGATTAAATACAATAGTATAAATACTAAAAACATAGCGTACAGCCTCCCGTAAGTTGGTTTCACGATTTCACTAGAAACTCACCGAAGGGGAGGGTTCCTGATTATCTTTTGGTAATAATTACTCTTTTTTTATCTGCTACAATTATATAACTGCCAGCGGGGAAGCTTTCAATGTCAATTTGATCAATAGACGAACTAAGTAACAATAAGCTACCATCTAGTTTATACACTTTTACTTCTTGTTGTTTCTGCTCAAAGAATAGCTCACCAGATGTAGGATTTGGATAAACTAGCAGTGCGTTCTGAGTATTTTGTCCATATAAACCATTAGGATTGCAATCTCCTGTTACTGCAGACAACTCGCCTTTAGCTACTGGAAATGTGTATTGAAGACAATAAAACAATACATAACTATACTCATTCATCGTCACTCCGCTAGGCACATCAAATGTAATACCACCACTTGTATGGCTTATCGTAGTTAAGTTGGCTACCTGAATTACTTCGCTAGCATTATAATTTTCAGTTTTAGACAAATACACTCTCACATCTGGTGGAGAAGATTCTTGTAAGACAAAATCGTCCGAAAGCCGAAGCTTTAAAATATCAGTTCCGTGTTGTTCTAAATGTGCAGTTCCTGTAACAGTGTAACCAGTCTTTACTAATGGTGCAACTCTTTCACATAAAACTTGCCCTATAGACGTAAGAGAAAGGAACAGTAGACTTAATAATAATAACTTTTTCATATTGATATACATAATAGTTTATTATGCAATATACAAAAACAAAGTATTATACCATTTTGATCGTAATATGCGTCTAGATTAGATTGAATTGTTTTTTGCATTATTAAGGCAAAATAATTTAGCATAACTAGTTACGATAGATTATTTTAACGAAGAGAATGTGAAAAACAAACAAGATAATTGACGTAGATTATAGTCAATATGGTATTACTCAATTGTTAGCTATCTAATCGAGTAGACGGCTGACTACCAGATTGTAGCCGTGCGCCTCTCACACCACCGTACGTACGGGTCTCGTATACGGCGGTTCGTCAAGCAAAGAATGAAAGCTCTTTACACCAATCATTCCTGTCCACTACTTTAAGATAAG
>Ga0256845_1000966_pt1 | contig 24560 bp, 26 predicted proteins | sample RiftiametaG_FD_189101 | JGI IMG/M metagenome (GOLD analysis project Ga0256845, IMG submission 189101) | Tube worm associated microbial communities from hydrothermal vent at the East Pacific Rise, Pacific Ocean - Riftia | ecosystem: Host-associated > Annelida > Integument > Unclassified ... | reverse complement strand
ATCTCTTTCATAAACCAATATAAAAGACCATATTCGGCTCTAGTTCCTGTTACTATACAGATTTTTCTTTTCATTTTTTTACTTTCTTTACATTATGGCTTATCTTTGCCTTGTGCTTGTTACTATCTTCAATGACATCAGCATCTATACAGACTATTTTTTTGAAAAAAAGAAAAAAAGGGGACAGGCTACTTTTAATAAATAACACTCTGATTACTCCCTATATAATACTCTAGTAAATACAAAATACTTTTCTCTATATTTTCCCCATCGTAAAACCTAAGCATTTGTTTATTAAACTCTAGCTTATCTTTCACTTTAATATTCAAAATAGGATAACCAAATTTTAGTAAAATACCATTCATAAACAATCTTGAAGTTCTTTTATTCCCATCATAAAAAAATTGACACTTTGCGCCAAATAAAAAATAAGTAATTGCTCTAACTATAGGATGTTCAATTTTTTCTAATTCTCTCATTCCCTCTTGAAAAAGAAAATCCAATTCTTTGGCTTTTGGTGGCTTGTAATCTGTGCCGCCAATATTGACACCACTTTCTCTAAATTTGCCCCAAGTAAGTGCTTCTTCAAAAGCAACTTTACTATGTAAATTACATAAAATTTTTTTATCGAGATAAAATTCATTGTTTTTTATCATGTCAAAAAGTAGATTTACGCTTCGGTTTTGATTAAGTATTTGTTGCTCATCACTTAGCTTATGTCCACCAACGGTAATACCCTCCAAAAGAGTCTCAACCTCAGGATAAGTCATGGCATTACCTTCAAGAGCTGATGTGTTGTATATAAAATCGATTTTATCTTTTTTGGCAAGGGATAGGAAATGTTTTTGATTAGGAGTAAATATTTCAAGGTTCTTTGTATTTATAAGATTTATATTTTTACTATCTAAGTTTTTCATCATTTACCTTATAATATTTTTCTTAATTTATTATAGCTAAAGAATGAAAATAAAGTGGTTATAAAAACCGTCATTGTGAACTTCATTTCAATTGTAAATGGATTTATGATTTCTTTCATATTGTACCTTTTGATATTATACCTTTTGGTACAATATAATTTTATTACATAATTCAAATTTAAGTCTGTTTGATAAAAATATTTTGGTTTATATTAATTCATCTTCATCGTAATCTTTGATTGCTTTTGCACCTAACACTTCATCCCATTTCATAGGACTTATACCGTTACCAGGTCTTTTTATAGTAAGGTTATTTTCACTAAAAACTTCGCCTTTTTTTATGCTTTTTTGGGCAACTATAGATTTTCTTGCTATTTCCATATTTGGAATTTCACTTGGACTTGGTTTTTTAATGCTACTCCCCAATGCTAACTCTATATTGCGTATAGCTTTAACCATAGCTTTTAATTCATCTGGTTCAAGACTTGCTTTATGGTCTGGTCCTTCCATGGTTTTGTCGAGTGTAAAGTGTTTTTCTATACAGCAAGCACCCATAGCAACTGCGGCAATGTCAACTTCAATGCCTAGTGTGTGGTCACTATAGCCATAGGCTACATTGAGCGTATTGCCTATGGTTTTCATAGCTCTTAGGTTTACATCTTCCATGGGTGTCGGGTACATGGTGTTTGCATGCAGTACTGTTACGTCTTCTTTTTTTGTTCCAGCTTTATCTAAAATATCTAAAGCACTTTTTATCTCACTCATATTTGCCATACCAGTTGAGAGAATTACTTTTTTTCGTAGTTTGCCAATAGCTCTTAGATAAGGCAAATTCGTAATCTCTCCGCTTGGAATTTTAAATATTTTGAGTTCTAGTTTATTTAGCATAGCTATACTTTCGTGGTCGAAAGGGGTAGATAAGAACATGATATTTTTTTCTTTACAATACTCAATAAGTTCTACATGTACATCAAAATCAAGTTCAAGTTTTTTGAGCATAGATAATTGGCTATTGTCATTGTTTTTCATGTTTTCTTTTTGATACTCTGCTTTTTGTGCATTTTTTGACACAAGTTTTTCAGCTTTGAAAGTCTGAAATTTAACAGCATTTGCACCAGAGTTACTTGCAACATCTATAAGTCTTTTTGCCAACTCAATAGAGCCATTGTGGTTGACCCCAGCTTCTGCAATGATAAACACACTCATTTTTTATCCTTCATTTGCTATCCAAAGAGATAAAAAAGGATCTGTTAGTTTAAGTTTATTGGTCAAAAAACCTTCTTGTTTTAACTCTGTTACTAGTTGTGATTTATATGAACTACTTATCTCAGTGCTATTTAAACTTTTTCTATTTGCATAAAAAGATTTAAAAATACTCCCTTTATATTTTTTATGATTTATCTTTTGCCATATTGATTCAAAGTATGCATTATTGTCATCTAGTATTTTGTTAATGGCATCGTCTACATGTAGAGTTTCAATATGTGGACTTTTTTGTAGTAAAGCTTTTATGTAGGCTTCTTGTACTGTTTTTATCATATAAAATGGATGGAATTTTGTTGTTCTATGTATGGTTTCTATGGCTTCTTTAGTAAATGATTTTCCGTCTATGTCTATGTCTTGTAAAAACTGAAGTGTTGCTTTTTCTTTTAACATTGATATGTTCATGAGTGTTGCAAAGTTGAAAAAAGCGTTTTCTTTGTTTAGGAAAATACTATTTATTACAGAAGTTTGAGAACCTGCAAAAAGATAAATAACATTTTTATGTTTTTGCATATAGGAGCGAATTTTTTTGATGAAATCTTGACCAAATTTTTCCACTTCTCCAAATTCATCTATAAAAACTATCATTTTTTGGTCTGAAAGTGATGCAAACTGGTTTGCAAAGTTAAAAGTTTTTTCTATTAGTCTATTGGTGTCTTGTTCTTTGGATATCTCATAGCCTATTTTGATACCTTCCACTTCATAAGTAAGATGAAACTTGTCTAATAAAGAAAAAATAGATTCTTTTGCTTTATGTAAGAAGTTTTTTATGCCAACAGAATTGTAGATAGCATTAAGATATATTTCACACAGCTCTTCTATATTTGTTGCTTCAAACATATCTACCTTGACTATAAGATAGTCATTTTTTAATTCATCTAGTACTCTGTTGGCTAGTGTCGTTTTTCCATATCTTCTAGGAGCACTAATGACTGTATGTTGAGAAAATTTTATATAAGTTTTTAAAGTTTCTATCTCTTCTTCACGACCAATAACAAGAGAGCTTAATCCACCCGCATTTAACTCCATACCATAACCTTTAGTTGTTTAACTAAACTATAACTTAACCAAACTTGATATTTAGTTAAATAACTAAAGAACATGCTTTTATGAACCCATTTAACTCGATATACTCTTTACATGTAGCATTACTTCCAAAAAAAGTACCATCTTTTATAGTTACTCCACCATTTACAACTGCGGAAGTTGAAATATGGCAATGATTTCCTATAATACAGTCATGTTCTATCAGTGCTTTTGTATTGATTATACAATTTTTACCTATTGTGCTATCTGCATTTACTAATGCATGGTGCATTACTACTGTGCCTTCACTGACAAAAGAGTGCTTTGAGACATATGCTAAAGGTGAAACTATTGTTGGTAACTTGAAGCCAATCTCCTTTAGTAGCTCAAATAATTTTACTCTTATAGCGTTCGACTTTATCTGTCCAACTGTTACTACTGCATACTTATAAATCTTAAATAACTCTTTTAAATCCTCATCAGAACCTATGATTTTATGGCCTAATAGCTCTTGTCCTAATAACACTTTTTTATCTATGATTCCAGCTATCTCATATATGTTTTCTTGCTCTATAACATCTATTACAGATTTGCAATGTCCACCACCACCTATAAGAAGTATTTGCTCTTTCATAACATCACACTACTTGATATATTTACAACTCTTTGTTCTAAGTATTGAGAGTTTATTAACTCACTGCATTGGCACTCTTTAAACATGTTTAATTCATTCATAAGACTCCATATTGGTCTTGTCATGACCTCATTTTGATTAGTAACCTCTAAAAACTCATCTCTTGTTTTTTTATCTTTTAACAATATCGCTTGCAGCCAATAGTTTGATTTAGCATTTTTTGGTTCTTTTATAAACTTTATTTTACTGTTGTTTTTAAAAAATTCTTCATAGCTTAAAGCTAAATTTCTTTTTTTATCTATAAAACCATTGAGTTGTTCAAGCTGAGCTACAAGCAGTGCTGCATTTAGGTTTGGCATACGATAATTGTATGCTATCTCATCGTGTCTATACTCCCACTTATGAGGAATTTTTGCAGTTGTTGTGATGTGCTTTGCTCTTTTTGCTAGACTTTCATCATTGGTTACTATAACTCCACCACCACCACTTGTAATGATTTTGTTACCATTAAAACTAAAAGCTCCTAGCTTTCCAAAAGTTCCTGTGTGTCTATTTTTGTAGTATGAGCCTAAACTTTCAGCTGCGTCTTCGACTAAAGCTATATGCCATTTATCACATATGGTTTTTATCTCATCTATCCGGCAAGGGTGTCCAAAAGTATGCATTGGCACACAAGCTTTTATGATTTTGTTTGTAGTTATATTTCTACATGTAGAGTCTTTAATCTCACAGTTTTTTTCTAAAAAGTCTTTTAACGATTTTGGAGAGAGCCCCATTGTATCTACATCCACGTCCACAAAAATAGGCTTTGCTCCAATAAAGCTTATTGCATTGCAAGTTGCTACAAATGTCAAAGGTTGAGTTATAACTTCATCGTTTTTTTGTACATCTGCTAAGATGAGTGCTACATGTAAGGCTGCGGTGCCATTTACTGTGGCTATGGCATACTTTGAACCAACATATAATGCGAACTCTTTTTCAAATCTATCGACAAACTCTCCTACACTTGAAACAAATGTTGAATCTATACACTCGTTTAAATATTTTTTTTCATTACCTAAAAAACGAGGTTCATGAAGTGCTATAAACTCTTTTGTTGAGTATATATTTCTTACAAACGATATAAATTCGTTATACATTGTAAATATCTGCTTTGTATTTTTTTAGATTATCTTCTTTTATAAACCACTCAATTGTCTTTTTTAAGCCATCTTCTATGCTAAGAGTTGGTTTGAATCCTGTTAGTTTTTCTATTTTGCTGTTATCACACCATAGTCTTTGCACTTCTGATTTTTTTGGTCTTACTCTTTGCTCATCAGATATAAATGTAACATCGCTATTCATGATTTTTTTTATGAGTTCTAAAGTATCTTTTATGCTAATCTCATAATTAGAACCGATGTTGACAGTCTCCCCTATGGCTTTGTCGCATTTTGCTAATTCTATAAAACCTTTACATGTATCACTTACATAGTTAAAGTCTCTTGTTGGAGTTATGTCGCCTAGTTTTATCTCTTTTTCCCCATTTGCAATTTGTGTGATGATTGTTGGTATGACTGCACGTGCAGATTGTCTTGGTCCGTAAGTGTTAAAAGGTCTAACAGTTGTTAAAGGTAGACCAAAAGCATTGTAAAAACTCATAGCAATCATATCAGCACTAATCTTACTTGCACTATATGGTGATTGAGGTTGAAGTGGGTGTTTTTCGTCTATGGGAACATAAAGAGCTGAGCCATAAACTTCGCTTGTTGAAGTATGTATGACTCTTTTTACACCATTATCAAGTGCAGCTTGACAGATGTTTAGAGTCCCTTTTACGTTAGTATCAACATAACTATCAGGTGCAACATATGAGTAAGGGATTGCAATAAGGGCAGCTAAGTGAAATATGACATCTATATCTTTAGTGATATGTTTGCAGTAGTGAGGATCCCTAATGTCGCCATTTAGTACTTCTATTTTTTCTAAACATGCTACGTCTTCAAGCCAACCCCAGTAGTTAAAAGAGTTGTATTGAGAAAGAGCTTTAATGTTTGCACCCTCTTCAAAAAGCATTTGAGTCAGGTGTGAGCCTATAAATCCATCGGCTCCTGTGATTAAAATGTTTTTGTTTTTCAGATTCATATATAGTCCTCTATTTTTGTAAATAAAGCAATTTTAATTCCATTTGACATATTTACCCTCAAAGAGTATAATTTAAATATAGCTTAAATCAAGGAGTTTACCATGAAGATAGGAGCAGTTCGTGCTAACTTAGTAATAGTAAACATCTCTGAAGAGCCTCCGTTAGTTTAAAGTGCAAAATCAAGATTTTTATAGTAGTGCATACAAGAAATATGGCATCTCCGCACGTGGACTAAACTGGAGTGGCAAAGACTCACAATACATTCGTTTTGAAGTAATCACAGATATTTTAAAAGATGAACTTTCAACTTGTAGCATTGTTGATGCTGGTTGTGGGTTTGGAGATTTGTACCTTTTTTGGCAAAAAACCGGGCTACATGTAAAGAGTTATGTCGGCATAGATTCTATGCAAAACTCTATCAAAATATGTCAAGAACGACTACCAAAAACCTCTTTTACATGTAAAGATATTTTAAAAGATGAACTACCTTGTGCAGATTGGTATGTGGCAAGTGGAACGCTCAATATACTTAATGACTTTCAGACTTGGCTTTTTTTGGAGAAAATACTAGCTTATTCTAGAAAAGGAATTGTTTTTAACATACTTGAGGGTAGTAAAAAAAGTAAAAATTTTAACTACCAAAAAAAAGAAGATATAATAACATTTGCAAAGTCTAAAGACCTTACATGTAAGCTTAAAAATGGCTACTTAAAAAATGACATGACAGTGGAGATAAGAAAATGAAATTATTGATTTTTGGCTTGCTTACTCTATATGTCTGTGCGTTGGTATATATATATTTCACTCAAGATTCACAAGTTTTTAACCTTAGTGAAATAGAAAAAAAAGAGCCTGTAAAAGGCGTTGAACATATTACCTTTGAAGTAGAGAAAGGTGTAGCTTTAGAAGGTATTCATAGAAAATATGAAAATTCACCTCTTATTATATATTTTGGCGGTAATGCAGATGATGCTACTCGTATAGTCTTACATTTAAAGGATTGCGAGATAGTAACATTTAACTACCGTGGGTTTGTAAACAGTGGTGGAAAACCTAGTGAAAAAGCAATTTTTAGCGATGCTTTGAAGATTTTTGATAAGTACGGAAAAAATAGAGAAGTTATAATTATAGGACGAAGTTTAGGTACAGGAGTTGCAACTTATGTAGCTAGTAAACGAGATATCAAGGGGCTTATACTTATCACTCCTTATGATTCTATTGCTTCGATTGGGCAGAAGATGTACCCATATTTTCCTGTAGCATTTCTTTCAAAATACAAGTTTGAATCTATAAAATATATGCTAGACGTAAAGGCTCCTGTTGGTCTTATAGAAGTTGAAAATGACGATACGATACCAAAGTATCATTTTGATAAGTTAAGAGAAGTTATACCAAATGAAGTTCTACATGTAGAGCTTAAAAACACAACTCATGGAGATGTTTTAAAACACCCTGATTTTGATAAAACCATAAGGAAGATGATAGATGTTATGCGATAAAAACTTTATAAATATAGCGTTAGAGTTAGCGACTGCAAGTAAGTGTGTATCTAAGCAAGTTGGAGCAGTGATTGTAAAAGATGGCAGGATTTTAAGTACGGGTTACAATGGCACGCCTGCTGGCTACACAAACTGCTGTGATCATTGGGATGGTGAGTATACGAGTGAACATCATGAGTGGAGTAAGACTTACGAGATTCATGCAGAGATGAATGCAATTATTTGGGCAGCACGTGAGGGCATAAGCATAAAAGACGCAACCATATATGTTACGCTTGAGCCTTGCAGCGATTGTAGTAAAAACATTATTGCTAGTGGCATTAAGCGTATAGTTTATGATAAATCTTATGAGCATACAAACTCTGATGTAGTGACAAAATTCATCAAAGATAATGGAGTGATAATAGAAAAAATAGACTAGTGGTCATCTCGTTTTAAGAAGTTATATATGAGTAGAGTGATATAATTGTAAAAATTTATGTACCTAAGGAAAAGTATATGACGAATAGAGAAATCAAAGATTTAATGCGTTTTTTTGATGGGAGTGATATAACAAAAGTAAAAATTAAAAATGGTGAGTTTTCAATAGAATTGCAAAAAGGTTTTGAAGGTGGTACTGTTGTTGCTACCGCTCCAGTAGCAGTTGCTACACCAGCAGTAGCGTCAGCTTCTACGGATACTCTAGCCTCGGTTGCTGAAGTTAGTGGTGATAGCATCAAATCACCTATGGTAGGAACGTTTTATTCTGCTCCAGCACCTGGTGCTGATGCATTTGTAAAAGTGGGAACTGTTGTTAAAAAAGGTCAAACAGTAGCTATTATTGAAGCGATGAAAATCATGAACGAGATAGAAGCTGAGTTTGATTGCAGAATCATAGAAATTCCTCTTAATGATGGACAACCTGTAGAATTTGATATGCCATTGTTTATGGTTGAGAAAGTCTAAAAATGGCTATTATCGAGAAGATTCTTGTTGCAAATAGAGGTGAGATAGCACTCAGAGCAATAAGAACTATAAAGGAGATGGGTAAGATTGCAGTTGCAGTTTACTCAAAGGCTGATAAAGATGCTCTTTACTTGCAGTATGCTGATGCTAGTATCTGTATAGGTGAAGCTGCTTCTGCTGGAAGCTACCTGCATATTCCTTCAATTATAAGTGCTGCTGAGATTAGTGGATGTGATGCTATTTTTCCAGGGTATGGTTTTTTAAGTGAGAATCAAAGCTTTGTAGAGATTTGCGGACATCATGGCATAAAATTTATTGGACCTAGCTCTGAACTTATGGTTATGATGAGTGATAAATCAAAAGCTAAAGAGGTTATGAAAAAAGCTGGAGTTCCTGTCATAGAGGGTAGTGAAGGTGCTCTTGAAGATGTACCAGAAGCTATAGAGATGGCAAAAAAGATTGGCTATCCTGTGATTGTAAAAGCGAGTGCTGGCGGCGGCGGTCGTGGTATGCGTGTTGTTGAAAGAGAAGAGGACTTAGAAGTTGCTTATCTTTCTGCTGAGAGTGAATCGGTAACAGCATTTGGTGATGGTACTCTTTACATGGAAAAGTACATCAAAGATCCACGTCACATTGAAGTACAAGTTATCGGCGATAGCCATGGTAATGCGATTCATATTGGTGAGCGTGATTGTTCACTTCAGCGTCGTCATCAAAAACTTATCGAAGAGTCACCTGCAATTGCACTTGATGAAAAAACAAGAGCAGAGCTTCATGAAGTAGCTGTAAAAGCTGTCAAGTTTTTGAAGTATGAAAATGCAGGAACATTTGAGTTCTTGTTAGATGCCGATAAAAACTTTTACTTTATGGAGATGAATACAAGACTTCAAGTAGAGCATTGTGTTAGTGAAATGGTAAGTGGTCTTGATATTATCGAGCTTATGATAAGAGTAGCTGAGGGTGAAGAACTTCCTAGTCAAGACTCTATTGTACTAACAGGACACTCTATTGAGTGTAGAATCACAGCAGAAGACCCTGTAAAGTTTATACCAAGTCCTGGTAAGATTACAAAGTATATTGCTCCAGGTGGTCGTAACGTTAGAGTTGATTCTCATATATATCAAGGCTACACTGTACCTCCAACTTATGACTCTATGATAGGTAAGCTTATTGTATGGGGAGAAGATAGAGATAAAGCTATAGCAAAAATGAAAAATGCTCTTAATGAATTTCAAATAGAGGGCATCAGAACTGTTATTGATTTTCACTCTAAGATGATGGATAACCAAGATTTTAAAGATAATAATTTCGATACAAATTATTTGTCTAAATATTGAGAAGTTTAAGCAAGCTTGAGATACAAGCTTGCTTAAAGATTAAGATGGAGATCTTACTACTGTTATACTTGCAGATGATTTTAGTTTTTCAAAATAGTCTTTTACTACTTTTTCCTCTTGTTGTTTAGATATAACCCTATAGATGCTTTTTTTTACATTTTCATAAGGTATCTGTGCAAAATCTTTTTTCTCTCTTATGTAGAACATAGTTGGAGTGTTTTGAATGCTTAAGATTTGAGTGAACATTCCTTGTTTTGTACCATTTAATAATCCTTTTAGGTTATTATCGAGGGCGTTGGCATTCAAAAGTTTGTTTTCTATTTTTACACCTGCTGGTTGAAGCATAGGATTGTTTTGAATTGCTTTTAAATCTTCTGCTTTTCGTGCTGTATATACGGAGATATTGAAACTATTTGCAACTTTAAATTCAACTGGATTCTCTTCATAGAACTTTCTCATATCCTCTTCTTCTACTGCTTTTAATTTATCTCTATAGATATGCTGAAATAGTTTATCTTTTTTGATTTTAGATTTTATCTCTTCTTTGTATTGATCGATTTTTATATCTTTCTTTTTGAGCATACTTAAAAACTCATATTGGCTCATATCGTTTTTATTGGCTAAGTTTTCTAAGTATTCATCTACTTCAAATGTATCTGCATTGATACGAAGTTTTTTGATTTGAGAATTCTCTAGTTTTTGTCTAACAAGTATGTTTAAAGACTCTTTTCTGGAAACTTTATATTTTTGTGAGTATTTATAAACTTCGTAAAGTGTTATAGGTTCATCATTTATGACAACAGAAACACCTGTAATGATGCCAGAAAAGCCGAGTGAGATACAAATAGATGCACTAACTAATAATCGAGGAAAAATCTTCAATAATAATCCTTTTGTAAGTAAAAATAGCTTACAATGATAACATTATTTTTAAAAAACAAGATTAAAATATGCTAAATTGTCTCGATAATGAAAAAATATATTAGAAAAGAGTAACAATTTGACACAATTTTGACATAATTGAAGGAAAATCAATGGTAGTTACCCGTTTTGCACCATCTCCAACAGGATATCTTCACATCGGAGGGTTGAGAACCGCTCTATATAGTTATTTATGGGCAAAAAAAAATGGTGGAAAATTTCTTCTTAGGATTGAAGATACAGACCTGAAAAGAAACTCAAAAGAGGCAGCAGTTGCTATAGAAGATGCATTTAGATGGACTGGTCTTAGTCATGATAAGACAATCACTTACCAATCAAGCAGATTTGATATATACAAAAAATATGTTCAACAACTTTTAGATGAAGGAAAAGCTTACTATTGCTACATGAATTCAGATGAAAAGGATGAACTTTATGAGAAGCAAAAAGCAAATAAAGAACGTACAAAATATGATGGAAGATATAGAGACTTTAAGGGAACTACGCCAAGTAACGTAGAGCCAGTAGTTCGTATAAAAGCTCCACTTGAGGGTGAGATTAGTTTTGTTGATGGTGTTAAAGGTGAAGTAAAATTTAATGTAAAAGATGTTTTAGATGACTTTGTAATTGCTAGAAAAGATGGAACACCACTATACAACTTTGTAGTTGCAATTGATGATGCTTTGATGGGAGTTACTGAGGTTATCCGTGGAGATGACCACCTCTCAAATACTCCAAAGCAGATGGTAGTTTATGAAGCTTTAGGATTTAAAGTTCCAAAGTTTTACCACGTACCGATGATACTAAATCCGAGTGGCAAAAAACTCTCAAAAAGAGATGGTGCTATGGACGTCATGGATTATAAAAAAGATGGCTACTTGCCTGAAGCACTTTTGAATTTTCTTATTCGTCTAGGTTGGAGTCATGGAGACCAAGAGATTTTTAGCATGAATGAGATGTTGGAGCTTTTTGATCCAAATAACATAAATAAATCAGCCTCAGCGTATAATGCAGAAAAGCTCTCATGGATAAATGCACAGTACATAAAAACTCTACATGTAGATAGGCTTGTGGAGGTTTTAAAAGAGTATGATTTAGATTTAAGTAACTTTAATAAAGCACAAGAGCTTATAGATTTATTAAGAGATAGAGCAAAAGATATGAATGAATTAAAATCTATGGTTAATTCTATTATAATAGAACCAAATAAATATGATGAAAAAGCAGTTGAAAAGTTTTTAAAAGGAGATGCCTTAGAAGTTTTAAGAGCATTCAATGAAGAGCTTAAAGCAAGAGGTGAAATAACTTCGGCCGACGAGTTCAAAGAAGTTGCGAACAAGTTTTTAGATAGTAAAGGGTTGAAACTAAAACATTTAGCTCAACCAATAAGAATAGCTATAGTGGGGAGTGCGGTGAGTCCATCTGTGTTTGATATTTTAAGCATAGTTGGTTTTAAAAATGTTGTTAAGAGAATTGACAATCTAATAAGTTCTCGATAATTATCGAAGCTTTAGTAGAGAGTGAATTTTTTAGGAATTTACTTCCTTAAAAAGATGACAGTAAAATAAATAAATTAGGAGCATATAGTGGCAGTAAATATTAAGGTAACAAAAGAAGAGTCATTAGAGTATCACATTGGTGGAAAGATTGGAATAGATATTACAAAACCTTGTGACACAGCAAGAGATTTATCTATGGCATATACCCCAGGTGTTGCATACCCTTGTCGTGATATTGAAGCAGACCCTGAGTTGGCATATAAGTATACAAACAAAGGTAATCTTGTAGCGGTTATTACTGACTCGACCGCAGTTTTAGGACTTGGAGACATTGGTGCAGTTGCTGGAAAGCCTGTTATGGAAGGTAAATCTGTACTTTTTAAAGCGTTTGCAGGTGTTGATGCTTTTGATATTGAGTTAGATGAAAAAGACCCAGAAAAAATTATTGATATTTGTAGAGCTATGGCACCAACTTTTGGTGGAATTAACCTTGAAGATATCAAAGCTCCAAAGTGTTTTGAGATAGAAGAGAAACTTCAAGCACTAGTAGACATTCCTGTTATGCATGACGACCAACATGGAACGGCTATGATAACAACTGCTGCACTTATCAACTCACTTGAGATTAGTGGCAAAAATATACATGAAATGAAGATAGTTGTTTCAGGAGCTGGTGCTGCTGGAATTGCTTGTGCTAAGATGTATAGATCTTTGGGTGCTGATCATATAGTTATGCTTGATTCTAAAGGTGTGATTTATTCTGGAAGAGATGATTTAAATAAGTATAAAGCTCTATTTGCGATTGATACTGAAGATAGAACTTTAGATGACGCTATGAAAGGTGCTGATATGTTCCTTGGACTTTCTGCTCCAAACATTGTAAGCAAAGAGATGATAGCATCTATGAGTCCAAACCCAATTATCTTTGCTCTTTCAAATCCAGTACCAGAAGTTCTCCCTGAACTTGTAAAAGAGGTTAGAGATGATGTTATGATGGGAACAGGAAGAAGTGACTATCCTAATCAAGTTAACAATGTTTTGGGTTTTCCATTCATCTTTAGAGGTGCTTTAGATGTTAGAGCAACTAAAGTGACAGAAAACATGAAAATGGCAGCTGCAAAAGCACTTGCTGAGCTAGCAAAAAAAGATGTACCTCAGTATGTTAAAGATGCATATGATGGAGCAGATTTAAAATTTGGTATAGATTATATAATTCCTAAACCATTTGACAGACGTGTACTTCCATGGGTTAGTACGGCTGTTGCTCGTGCTGCAATAGAAGATGGTGTTGCTAGAATAAGTGATAGCTTTGATATAGATGCATACTATTCAAAACTAACATGGCAAATAGAATCTGAAAAAAAATAGCTTAATTAAAAAGGTGGGTTATTCCCACCTTTAACTTCTAACTCTTATCTCTTATTAAATACAATTTTTATATACTACAACAAATAAAATAAGGAGATCATTCTCATGAATTTAATGGTATTTGGCGCACCTGGTGCAGGAAAAGGTACACAGGCAAAGTTTTTGATAGAGAAATATGGTATTCCACAAATCTCAACAGGCGATATTTTAAGAGCTGCGATAGCTGATAAGACTGCTATGGGGATGGAAGCAAAGAAGTTTATGGTAGAGGGAAAACTTGTTCCTGATTCTACGATTATTGGAATAATAAAAGATAGACTTGCTGAAGATGATTGCAAAAAAGGGTTTATTCTTGACGGATTTCCAAGAACTTTACCTCAAGCTGAGGCTTTAAGAGACTTGATGACTAACATGAGTATCTCTTTAGATAAAGTTATCTCTTTGAATGTTCCTGATTCTCTTATAGTAGGAAGGATTACGGGTCGCAGAGTTTGTCCTGATTGTGGAGCATCATTTCATGTTGAATTTAATCCTGCAAAAGTTGAAGATATTTGTGATTATTGTGGTGGAAATCTAATTATTAGAAAAGATGACAATGCCCAAACTGTAAAGAGTAGATTAGGAGCTTATCATGCTCAAACTGCTCCACTCATAGCATTTTATAAAGAGATGGGTGTTATGGTAGAACTTGATGGAACTAAAGATGTCAATGAAGTAACAAATGACATGTTTAAGGCATTGAAATAATGAAAAATGTAAATGTAATTAACCACCCATTGATTGAGCATAAACTTACTATTTTAAGAGATGAAAAGACTGATCCTTTTCACTTTAGACTTCTTGTAGATGAGATTTCATACCTGATGCTTTTTGAAGCAACAAGAGATTTGCCTTTAAGAGATACAAAAGTAACTACTCCAGTAGCAACTGCAAATGCAAAAAAACTTGACACAAAATTGATGATTTGCCCAATCCTAAGAGCTGCTCTTGGTATGCTTGATGGAATTTTCAAGTTGATTCCAGATGCAAGTGTTGGATTTTTAGGTTTTCAAAGAAATGAAGAGACTCTGCAGCCTGAATTTTACTATGCAAAGCTTCCTGAAGATCATCAAGAGAGAACAGCAATCATCATAGACCCAATGTTCGCAACAGGTGGAACAGCTATTGATGCAGTAAACTTTTTAAAAGAGAAAGGTGTAAAAGACATAAGATTTATCGCTATAGTTGCAGCACCAGAGGGCATAGAAGCCTTTGCTAAAGTTCATCCTGATGTTCCAGTTTACATGGCAGCAATAGATGAAAAATTAAATGAAAATGGTTACATAGTTCCTGGTCTTGGAGATGCGGGAGATAGAGTTTTTAATACTTAGAAGTTAAGAGGGCTTTTCAAAAGCCCTCTATGTTTTATTTATACAGCACCCTGATCTATCATAGAATCAGCTACTTTTCTAAATCCAGCGATATTCGCTCCCATCATTAGGTTTCCTTCATCTTCAAACTCTTTTGAAGTTTCATAAGAGAGATCAAAGATGTTTTTCATGATGCTTCTTAGCTTACTATCTACTTCAGCAAATGACCATCTTTGCATACTTGCATTTTGACTCATCTCTAGTTGAGAAGTTGCAACACCACCGGCATTGGCAGCTTTTGCAGGTCCGTACATAATGCCATTTTCTAGCATGTAGTGGATAGCTTCAGGAGTAGTAGGCATGTTTGCACCTTCGCATACTAGCTTACAACCATTTTTGTGAAGGTTTTTCATATCTGCCAAATTTAGTTCATTCTGTGTAGCACTTGGGAATGCTATGTTACACGGAACAGCCCATACAGCATTTGTTCCCTCAGGGTAGCTATGAGCAGGAAGATAAGTAGCATCTTGATGAAGTTTTGCATACTCTTCAAGAGAAGCTCTATTTACCTCTTTGATAAGTTTTAGACTATCTAAATCGATACCATTTTTATCATATATCATACCACGAGAATCACTACATGTAACAGGTTTTGCACCCATGTCGTAAAGTTTTTGTATAGTATAGATTGCCACATTTCCTGAACCAGATACTGTAGCAACTTTTCCTTCTAAATCATCACCTTGCTTGTTTAAGATGTTTCCTGCAAAGTATACTGAACCGAAACCTGTTGCTTCTGTTCTTGTTAAACTTCCACCCCAGTTGATGCCTTTTCCAGTAAGGATTCCTTCAAAGTTTCCAGTAAGTCTTTTGTACTCACCAAACATGTAACCAATCTCACGTCCGCCAACACCAATATCACCAGCAGGCACATCTCTAGTCTCGCCTATATGCTTTGAAAGCTCAATCATAAATGATTGACAAAATCTCATGATTTCTCCATCACTTTTACCTTTAGGGTCAAAGTTAGATCCACCTTTACCACCACCAATAGTTAGACCAGTTAGTGAGTTTTTAAAGATTTGTTCAAAACCAAGGAACTTAATGATACCAAGATTTACACTTGGGTGAAAACGAAGACCGCCTTTATATGGCCCAATTGCTGAGTTAAATTGCACACGGTAACCAATATTTGTTTGAATCTTACCTGCATCATCCATCCATACTACACGAAATAAAATTTGTCTTTCAGGGATTACTATTCTCTCAAGAATATTTTGCTCATCATATTTTGGCTCAGCTTTTAAAAGTGGCTCTAGTGTTACAAATACTTCCTCAACAGCTTGATAAAACTCTGTTTGACCAGGAGTACTTTGCATTGTTGTTTTCATTACCTTGTCAATATACTTTTGAACTGACATTTTGTTTGTTTCCTTATGTTTCACACAGACTAACTGTGCATTTACTTGAGAACTCTACTTTTTTTTAGAAAAAGCTTTAATCCTCTCCTCTCTTTCACGCCTATTTCATAACTTATCAGCGAAAGATACTTCAAAATTTCTTTTGGGGGTATGTTTCGCTCATGAGCGTACTTTTTAAGTATATACTGTGGTATTTTAATACGATTGTTTTTAAAGCTAACTGAGAGTTTTTTATAAGTAGTAAAATGTCTATTTACACTAAGCCTAGCAAATACAAAAGGTAACATGTACCTATTATTCCACTCTTTTGCTAAGTCTATATAGTCTTCAGGTTTTTCAAGATAAAGCTTTAGTGCCTTATCTCCTATTTGTACTTCACCCTCTATGCCTAAAACTTTTGCCAAGACATTTGAAGTAGCCGAATGTGGATCTTTTGAGCAGGTAGTATTCTTTTTAACCAAGACACTTGTAACATGCTTTTTTGCAACTATTCCCAATGGAAGTGTTTTAATAGATTTGCGATTTGATTCTATACTTGAGATAAAAGCACCATCTACTCTTCTTTTTTTAAATTTTTTATTTATATCTGAAGGAAATGATTTTTTATATTCACAAGACTGTTTTAGTGCATTTGATAGTGATGATTTTTTTAAGAATATATGAAAAGGGAGTAGGTTTATGTAGTCTATTTTGCCGAAAAGCATACACACTCTTTTTTTTGATGTAATTGTATCATATAGTTATACTATTTTGGTATAATCTTTAAAAATAAAATAGAAACAGACTCTTCATATAGAGTTTAACAAGGGAAATAGAGTGCAACAGTTTGGAAGTGACAATTACTCAGGTATTTGTCCAGAGGTTTTGAATGCTATCATAGAATCAAATGCAGGTTCAGCACCAGCGTATGGCAATGATGAGTATACAGAAAAAATATCACAAAAAATCAGAGAGATTTTTGAATGTGATTGTGAAGTCTTTTTTGTTTTTAACGGAACAGCGGCAAATTCACTTAGTTTGGCATCATTGTGCCAATCATATCATAGTGTTATTTGTCATGAAGTGGCTCATATAGAAACAGACGAATGCGGTGCACCAGAGTTTGCATCAAATGGCTCAAAACTACTTTTAGCAAGTGGTGAAAATGGAAAACTAAATCCTACAAACATAGAGGAATTAGCAACCAAAAGAACAGATATTCACTACCCTAAGCCAAAAGTAGTGAGTATCACTCAGTCCAATGAAGTAGGAGTAACCTACTCTATCAAAGAGCTAAAAGCTATAAAAAAAGTAGCAGACAAGTTTAATCTAAAGGTACATATGGATGGAGCAAGATTTGCAAATGCTCTTGTGAGTTTAGATTGCACACCTGCAGAAATGACTTGGAAAGCAGGAGTAGATGTTCTTAGTTTTGGTGGAACAAAAAATGGAATGGCTTTTGGTGAAGCAGTTGTCTTTTTCAACACAGCCCTCGCAGAAGATTTTGAGTATAGAGTGAAGCAGGCAGGACAGTTGGCTTCAAAGATGAGATTTATCTCAGCCCAATGGCTTGGTCTCTTAGAAAATGATGTTTGGCTAAAGAACGCAAAAAATGCAAATGAGATGGCAATACATTTTGCAGAGTCAGTTGAAAACATAGATGGAGTTCATTTGATGTTCCCAGTTGACGCAAATGAGGTTTTTATAAAAGTAAGCCCAGAAATAGAAGTAGAACTTAAAAAAAGAGGGTGGATTTTTCATGCTTTTATAGGGGGTTCAAATAGATTTGTTTTCTCTTGGGATTCCACTAAGAAGAGAGTAGATGAACTCATAAAAGATATAACGGAGATAGCATAATGGTAAAAGTAGAATTTTTAGGTCCTTTAAATAGAGATGATATAGATGTTGAGATAAATTTTTTGAGTGAATTAAAAGAGATTTTCAAAGATGATAAAGAGTTACAAGAGTGGCTTGAAGTATGTGCAGTGGCTGTAAATGATAGTTTGGTTTGCTCACTTAATACAAAAGTAGAAGCTGGTGATAAAATCTCACTTTTGCCACCAGTTTGTGGAGGTTGAAAGATGGCATTAGAGTTGCATGATGGACCTTTACATGTAGAAGAGATAACGAACCGCTGGTTCAATGAGATGAGAGACAAAAACTATGGAGCTTATATACCATTTATCGGTATTGTAAGAGATGAGGAAGGCATAAGTGGACTTAGTTTTGATATATATGAGCCTATTTTAGGAAGTTGGTTTGCTTCTTGGCAAGAGAAGGCTAAAGCAGAGGGAGCTTACTTACTCATGGCACACTCTCGTGGAGATGTTCCAAATCATACTAGCTCATACATTTCGGCAGTTGTTAGTCCTCAAAGAAAAGTGGCTTTGAAGTTAATCAATGATTTTGTAGAAGATTTTAAAGCTTCAGCTCCGATTTGGAAGTACGATTTGATTGATGACAAGAGAGTTTATGCCAAAGAAAGAAGTACAGCACTAAAAGGTGCAGGGTTGTTAAAATGATATATTTTCTTGCCAAAGGCAAAGCTTTAGTGAGAGGAATTTTTTCTGGACTTGTTCAGGAAAAAGGAGAAGTTAAATGAAACAGTTTAAAGATTTTGATGAGACTATAGAGGATTTAGTCAATTCCCTTAGTGGCGTAACTAAACCTGTCGAGAATGTTTTTTTAACAGATACATTAGACAGAGTTCTTGCTATAGATATAGTTGCAAAAGAGAATTCACCTCTACATGTAACCTCTTCAATGGATGGTTATGCTATTAGGTTTGCTGACCAAGATAAAGGTGTTCTAAGACTTAGCTCACGTGTTCCAGCAGGAACTGACATAAGTGAAAAAGTAGAAGAGGGAAGTTGTATAAAAACTTTTACTGGCTCACTCATGAGTGATGGAAGTGACACTTTGATTCCGATAGAGAATGTAGAAGTAAAAGGTGATGAAGTTAAGATAATTACACCAGTTGCTTTGGGTTTTGCAGTTCGTCCTGTTGGAGAAAACTATAGAGATGGTGAAGTTCTCATAGAAAAAGGTGTTACTATAGGGTTTGCGCAGATTGGTTTGATGGCTGAACTTGGATTTGTCCAAGTTCCAGTTTTTGGTCAACCTAGAGTCGCAGTCATAGCAACAGGAAGTGAAATTCTTGATTTGGGTGAAACTAGAACAAGTCTAGCCCAAATAAGAAGTTCAAACCACGTGACGCTTGAAGCCATTATGAAATCAAATGGTGCAGATGTGACTAGAGTTGGCATAGTTCAAGATGATAAAGAGCTTATAAAAACTAAAATAGTTGATGCACTAAAAGATAACGATATAGTCATAACAACTGGTGGAGTTAGCGTTGGAGATTATGATTTTGTAAAAGATATCATCAAAGGCATGAACCCTGAGTATGTGGTTGATAGAGCCTCAGTAAAACCTGGACGTCACATAAGAGTAGTGAAATTAGACTCAAAGTATATCGTAGCACTTCCTGGGTTTCCTTATAGTGCGGCTGTTATGGCTTATATATATATTTTGCCTTTGATTCGTGCTATGCGAGGGTTGAGTTATGAGGCTGAGTATGTAGATGCTATCATGGACGAAGATTATGCTAAACGTTCACCTTTTACTGAGTTTACTGCTTGTAACCTGTTTCTTAAAGGTGGGCAGTTTTATGTAAATCTTAAAGGAAAGAAAAAAGGAAGTAGTGCGATACTAACCAACATGCTCGATGGTAGTGCGCTTTTAAGAGTTGAGCAAAAGACAGAGTTTATAAAAAAAGGTGAGAAAGTAAGAGTTTTGCCTATGGGAAAGCTACTTTAGTAGCTTTCTTAGTACTTTGACAATACCTTGTTGATTTGAACATAAGCTTGAATTGGTGTTGATTCAAAGTACTTTAGATTGTGTTTTTTTGCAAATTCACGAGTCATTTTTTGCACCTTTAGTAGGTTGAACCTTGGTGCTTTTGGAAAAAGATGATGTTCTATTTGGGTATTGAGTCCACCATAAAGCCAGTGAACAAATGCTCCTCCTTTTAGTGAACGGCTTGTACGCATTTGTAGCTCTAACCAAGACATGTTTTTGCCCTCTTCGTACTCAAATACTTCACAACCTAGATGATTTGTTATAAAGCCAAAGGCTAGCCAAGCTGAAAGCACAATATACAGAACACTAAAAGTTATAACTGCATCCCAAAATGGCAGAGAGTAAAATACAAATCCCCAAAGAATAGGCCAATGCATAAGCATGAGGATAATTTCTCCATATTTTTTCTTTTTGATTGCAAAGTTATATGATTGAACTATGAAAGCTGGATACATAAAAAACATAGCGCCCCAAAAAATCAAGTATTTAAAATAGCGTATAAGTGGATTATTCCCTTTATGTTTTTGTGTAAAAGCTCCATCTAAAGCTAAAATATCTTCATCTTTTTGAGGTACATTACACCATGTGTGGTGATTAACATTGTGCTTAAAATCCCACCAAGAAGAAGAGTTACTAAGTATGATTGCTGAAAAAGGATAGCTTAATTTCATTGAAAGTGATTTGTTTTTGAAGTATTGGGTATGTAAAATATCATGTGAAACAAATACAGCTCGTGTAAAAAGTATAGTCATAAATAGACCAAGTAAAATTGGATTCCACAATGTGATAGTGCTATAAAGCACAATAAATGATGCTACAATAGCAATCATTTCAATAGAACCACGAATAGGAACACGCTTGAGTAAACCCGCTTCTTTAACCTCTTTTTTTAGTTCATCAAATACATCTGGATATGATGTTTCTATTGTCATTATATCTCCTAATATAAAATTCATATACTATTATAGCTATTGCTTCTAAAAAAATGCTAAAATAACAAATAGTAAATCTTAGGAGCAAATTTATGGCAGAAGAGTTACAAAATGTAAGCAAATTTTATGGTGTTGTTATAGAGTTTATTACAAACTATAGTTTCCAGATTTTGGGTGCAATAATCATATTTATAATTGGTGTAATTGCTTCAAAATATATCTATAAATTGGTAGTTAATCTTCTAAAAGGCAGGATAGATGAAACTTTAGCTGATTTTATTGCTCATTTCGTTCGTTTTCTTATAGTCGTTATGATGGGAATTTTAGCCCTTGGAAAACTTGGTATTTCAATAGGACCTTTTGTAGCAGCCATAGGTGCTCTTTCATTAACTGCTGGTTTGGCTCTTCAAGGAAGTGTTTCTAACTTTGCAGCAGGTGTTGTTTTAGTAGCCACTAAGCCTTTTAAAATAGGTGATACTATAACCATGCACGATGTTTATGGTGAAGTTGAAGAGATAAAACTAGCGTATACAGTGTTGGTAAATGAAGATAAAGAACAGATAACAATTCCAAACAAATATATGATAGGCGATGTTTTAGTAAACTCCTTTTCGAGTCGTATTGTTGAAGGTAGTGTTGGTATCTCGTATGATAGTGATGCACAAAAAGCGATAGATACCATAAGAGAAATTATCTCTACATGTAAAGATGTTTCAGATGAACAAGAAGCTATCATAGGGATTGAAAATTTTGGAGATAGCTCTGTGGACATAGGGTACCGCTATTGGGTTCCAACAAAGAGTTTTTTTAAGACTCAATATGATGTAAATTTTAAGATATTTGAAGCACTCAAAAAAGCTGAGATTACTATACCCTTTCCTCAAAGAGAAATTAAGATAATTAAGGAAAGTTAGATTCATAGTTATATTTAATATGAGGGTTATGATAGAAATAACCCTTTACATGTGTGCTGTTTGGAATTTAAATTAAAAAAGCGCCAGACCCGAATGGCACTTACTTAAGAAAAAACCACCAAATAAAGGTGGAATAAAACTGGCTTTCAAAAAGGTATCGTAACCACACGAAATACCCAAGAAAGCCAGCAAATGAATAGTAGCAAAAAAACAATAAAAATCCAACAAAGAAAAATAGTAAAAGAGATAAAAAATGGAGGAATCAACAGTTTTCATAAGTTATTGATAAAATACTCAAATAATAAGAATATTCCCAAACATAGAGATAGGCTATATAATCCACTAAAAACATTATCAATGTTTCTTACCCAAGCACTAGATGAAGATAGTTCTTGTCAAAACATAGTAAACAGTGTAGCAATTAATACAAAAAAAGATATTTCTATAATAACAGGAGGATACTGTAGAGCAAGACAAAGACTTTCAAAAGATATAATAATAGATTATGCTAAAGATATAGCAAATAGAAGTCATAGTAAAACAGAAAAAAGATGGAAATTTGAAGGAAGAGATGTATATCTCGTAGATGGTACAACCTTTACAATGCCAGATACAAAACCAAATCAAGCAATATATCCCCAACAAGCTTCACTACCACAAGGATTAGGCTTTCCAATATGTAGAGCAGTAGCTATAATTTCACTCTGTACAGGTACTATAATTGATGCATCAGTTAGCCCTTATCAAGGCAAAGGAGCATCTGAACAAGTACTACTTAGAAGTATGCTAAACAACTTTAAAAAAGGAGATATAATCTTAGCAGATGCTTTTTACTCAACATACTATTTTTTAAACTATGTAATTCAAAATAGTATAGATGTTGTGTTGGTACAACATGGGCAAAGAGCAAAAAAGACAGATTTTACTAAAGGAGAGATAATAGGTAAAAATGACCATATTATCGATATTAAAAAGCCACCTAAAAAACCTGAATGGATGAGTAAACAGCAATTTGATAGGCTACCAAAAACCCTTAGAATACGTGAGCTAAAAAGAGGAGGTAAAATACTTATAACAACAATGCTCTGTAAAAACAGAGTCTCTGCAATTGAGATAAAAAATCTCTATAAGCAGAGATGGCAAATTGAAGTAGATTTTAGAAATATTAAATCTACTTTAGGATTAAAACATTTTAGTTGTAAAACACCACAAATGGCTATTAAAGAGATGTGGGTATATTTCTTGGCTTATAATCTTATTCGTTCTATTATGCTTGAATCTGCTATCTATAATAGCTTTTTACCAAGACAACTTAGCTTTAAACATACTGTACAGATTTTACAAAATGCTCCAAATCAATATAATAACCAATTCTATAAAAAAATCTTATCTCTTATTGGTCAAAAAGTAATTGGAAATAGAGAAGGTAGAATTGAACCTAGAGCCATTAAAAGACGGCATAATGACTTTCCTCTTTTAATGAAACATAGAGATATTGCAAGAGAGGAAATTAGGTTAAATGGGCATCCTAGAAAGCTTAAGTAAGTGCCATTCTAGCCTGTCCCCTTTAATCCATCTCCTACTTCATATCCTGTTGGGTCTATATATTTTAATGGGTTATTCCATACATAGATATATCTATTAAGTCTTAGTTTACATGTAGAGGGGTTTGTAGATGTTTAGTAAAAAGTTCATAGTTCGGGTCTGACCACTTGTTATTTGTCACCAGAATTCCGCCTATACTTCAATAAAAGGAGAATACTTTACTATTAATATATTTAGTACAAATATTAATATGATTGATAAAATAAAACTTAAATATCCAAAAACTTCAAAATTTAAATATTCAAATACTTTATCAAATCCTACAGCTATTATGACTATTCCTCCAAAAATAAAAAATAAATTCATACATATTTTTAAAGAATCAACTAAAAATGGCAATTTATATTTCTTACCATCAATTTTTACTGATCCAGAAAAAAAAATTAATTTTATAATTTGTATAATTGTTAACTTGTATTTCATATTACTCTCCTAATACTATACTTCTTGCAAAATCATCTATCTCTCTTGCTGTAGACATAATATCACCATATAATGCACTTGGTGCTATAGTTTTTGAAGCTTTAATTCCTCCAAATTTTGCCATTCCAAACCCTGTAGCTAATCTACCAGCTAAAAAAGCTTTATTACTATTTGCATATTTTGTAACTGAATTTATAAACATAGATCTTGCCTGAGAATTTGTAACAATTGATTTAGATATTTGATAAGCATATTTTGTTTCTTGTATTGATTTATCTTGATAATAATTTCCAATTACACTTTTTGTCTCTTGTTGCCAATCCCTAAAGCCAGTAACTTCTGCTATATAATTACCAAAACTTTTTAATCCATTGAATACTGATTTAACTCCATCAAAAAAACCTTTCTCTTTCTCTACCTTCAAATTCTTAGTATCTTGTACATACTCTTTTGGTGCAGGCGGTGTTGTGTCTATTGGTGTTGTGTTGTTGTTTGTATTATCAGAATCATAGCTTCCATCTCCGCCTGAGTTGTAGCCTCCA
>Ga0256845_1000965_pt1 | contig 24578 bp, 21 predicted proteins | sample RiftiametaG_FD_189101 | JGI IMG/M metagenome (GOLD analysis project Ga0256845, IMG submission 189101) | Tube worm associated microbial communities from hydrothermal vent at the East Pacific Rise, Pacific Ocean - Riftia | ecosystem: Host-associated > Annelida > Integument > Unclassified ... | reverse complement strand
ATTTTAATGACTGTTAAATATATAAAAGGTTTAATTAAGATTGTATCTTTGCGCACTTATTTATATTAGTATGCGCACAAAATCACTTAAAAAAAATAAAATTAATGTTATTACTCTTGGTTGCAGTAAAAACGTTTATGATAGTGAAGTGTTAATGGGGCAACTTAAGGCAAGTGGAAAAGATGTTGTACATGAAGAAGAAGGGAATATTGTTGTTATAAACACGTGTGGTTTTATAAATAATGCTAAGGAGGAAAGTGTAAATACCATTTTGGAATTTATGCAAAAAAAGGAGGCTGGCGAAGTTGATAAAGTATTTGTGACAGGCTGTTTAAGTGAACGCTATAAACCAGATTTAGTAAAAGAAATTCCAAATGTTGATGCGTATTTTGGTACTACAGAATTGCCAAGTTTGCTAAAAGCTTTAGGAGCCGATTATAAGCATGAGTTAATTGGTGAACGATTAACAACAACACCAAAAAACTATGCCTATTTAAAAATTGCTGAAGGTTGTGATAGACCTTGTAGTTTCTGTGCTATTCCAATTATGCGTGGAAAACATAAATCTACACCTATTAAAAATTTAATTATTGAAGCTGAAAAATTAGCCGCTAAAGGAGTTAAAGAACTTATTCTAATTGCGCAAGATTTAACCTATTATGGTTTAGATATTTATAAGAAGCGAAATTTAGCTGAACTTCTTGAAGCACTTGTTAAAGTTGATGGTATTGAGTGGATTCGTTTGCACTATGCATTTCCAACAGGTTTCCCAATGGATGTGTTAGATATTATGAATAAAGAACCGAAAATTTGCAATTATATAGATATTCCGTTGCAGCATATTTCTGACCATTTGCTAAAAAGTATGAAACGTGGTACTACAAAAGAAAAAACCACAAAGCTAATTCAAGACTTTAGAAATACAGTTCCCGAAATGACAATTAGAACTACGTTAATTGTTGGCTATCCAGGTGAAACTGAAGCAGATTTTGAAGAATTAAAACAATGGATAACAGATATGCGCTTTGAACGCTTAGGTTGTTTTACTTACAGTCATGAAGAAAATACTACTGCGTATAATTTAGAAGATAATGTTCCAGAAGGTGTGAAAATTGACAGAGCTAATCAGATTATGGAAATTCAATCTCAAATTTCATGGGAATTGAATCAACAAAAAATAGGACAAGAAGTTAAAGTAGTTATTGATAGAAAAGAAGGGAACTACTTTATTGGGCGAACCGAATATGATTCACCAGATGTTGATAACGAAGTGTTGATTGATGCAGCAAAAATTTACCTAAAAACAGGTGAATTTACAACCGTAAAAATTACTGAAGCTGGTGATTTTGATTTGTATGCCGAAGTTGTAAGTTAATTCTACTATTTGTTAAAGTGCACGTGTTTTTGAAGGTTTACATTCTCGTAAATAAATGTCAATTCGAGTAATTTTCTGTCACATTGAGCGCAGTCGAAATGAAGAAAATCATAACAAGAACATTTCTTAACTTATTTTTTAGATTTTAAAAATTTGAATAACTGTATATTTACATTTCAATTGAATTGTATTTATGTCAGTAAAGAATATTTCGTTTAAATCTACTAATTATTTTTCATCACTTATATGTGATTATCTAGATAAAAAACCAGAATTGAGTCAGTTTTATAACCGTTTTCCAAACCTTGATAATTTTAAAGCGCAGATTGAAGAAAAAAGTTTGTCTGTTCGAGCGCAGTCGAGAAATATTTTAGTTGAAACTTTAAAAAAACAATATAAAAATAGTGATGTTTCAGAAAGCACACTTCAAAATATTGAAGCATTAAAACAGTCAAATACATTCACAATAACAACAGGTCATCAATTAAATTTATTTACTGGTCCATTATATTTTCTGTATAAAATCATTTCGGTTATAAATCTTTCAAATGAATTAAAACAAAAATATTCTGAAAGTAATTTTGTTCCTGTGTATTGGATGGCAACAGAAGATCATGATTTTGAAGAAATTAATTATTTCAATTTTAAAGGTAAAAAGGTACAATGGAATAGAACTTCTAGCGGTGCAGTAGGCGAGTTATCTAATAACGGTTTAGATGAAGTTTTTGAGTTGTTTTCAACAGCATTAGGAAACGGTAAAAATGCTGATTTATTAAAAGAATTATTTGAAAAATCATATTTAAACCATGATAATTTAGCTGAAGCTACACGCTTTTTAGCAAATCAATTATTTAAAAACTACGGTTTAGTAATTATAGATGCAAACGATACAGATTTAAAACGATTATTTATTCCTTTTGTTGAGGAAGAATTAACAAGTCAAACATCGTTTAAAGAGGTTTCAAAAACTAACGAAATACTTTCAAAATCATATAGTATTCAAGTTAATCCACGTGAAATAAATCTGTTTTATATAAAAGAAGATTTACGCGAGCGTATTGTTTTTGAAGATGGAGTTTACAAAGTAAACAACACTAATATTTCTTGGAGCAAGAGTGAGATACAAAAAGTGCTCTTAGAGCATCCAGAGCGGTTTTCGCCAAATGTAATTATGCGTCCGTTGTATCAAGAAGTAATTTTACCAAATTTATGTTATGTTGGTGGTGGTGGAGAAATAGCGTATTGGTTTCAGTTAAAACAATATTTTGAAAAAGTAAATGTGCCTTTTCCAATGTTGTTGTTGCGAAATTCTGCGTTAATTCAATCTGAAAACCAACAGAAAAAGCTTGAGAAATTAAACATTTCAAATGAAGACATATTTTTAAAACAAGATGAATTAATTAAAAAGAAAGTAAAAGAACTTTCCGAAATTGAAATTGATTTTTCTAATCAAAAAGTACATTTAAAAGAACAATTTAAAAACATGTATGTTTTGGCAGAAGAGACAGATAAGTCATTTTTAGGTGCTGTGAAGTCTCAAGAAGTAAAACAATTAAAGGGATTAGAAAATCTTGAAAAACGTTTATTAAAAGCACAAAAAATAAAATTGGCAGACCATGTTTCTAGAATAACAGAACTTCAAAACGAGTTGTTTCCAAAACAAATTTTGCAAGAACGGAACACTAATTTTTCTGAATTTTATTTAGAATATGGAACTCAACTTATTCCAAAATTGATTAAAAATTTAGAGCCATTAAAAGGCGAGTTTACCATACTAACTATGTCATGAAATATTTTTAAAATTTCATGAATATTTACATCTAAAGACTAACAAATTCCAGTATATAGTTATAACTTTGAAGTTTTAAAATAGTTTTAATACTTCATTTTATGAGTATGCACAAAATAGATATTGAATTGGTTGAAATGACATTAGATGTCATGAAATACGCTATCGATAGAATATCCTCAACAAAAAATAAAATAGGAAAACCGAAAAGTGCTGAACAGCTTAAAGCATTAGTTGGAGAGACTGTTACAGAAAAAGGGATTGGTGGCGAATACGCTTTTAATTTGTGGAAAAAACATTTAATGAAAGCTAATGTTCCTGTAGATCATCCAAGAAATTTGGCATTTGTCCCAGCATCACCAACAAGAGCAGCTGTTATGTTCGATTTGGTAACATCGGCATCAAGTATTCACGGAGCTTATTGGATGGAAGGTGCAGGTGGCATTTTTTGTGAAAATGAAGCCATGAAATGGATAGTATCTTTAACGGGTTTACCAGAAGGTGCATTTGGAGTTTTTACAAGTGGAGGTACAGCAGCAAACCTTTCAGCCATTGTTACGGCTAGAGAATATTGGCGACAAAATAAATCATATCAAAGAGAAAAAGGATTAATTATAGCGTCTATTGGTGCACACTCATCAATTAAAGCCATGGCAAAAGTGGCAGATGTAGATATTATTTTAGTCGAATCTGAAGAACGTTTAACAGGCGAAGATTTAAAAAAGGCAATTAATCAATTAACCGAACATCAACGTAAATGTTTATTTGCTGTTGTTGGAACAGGTGGAACTACAAATGCAGGAATTATTGATGATTTAGATGGAATAGCAACAGTTTGTGAAAATGAAAATTTATGGTTTCATGTTGATGCAGCTTATGGCGGTGGCGCTTTGGCGGCAGATTCTGTAAGGCATTTGTTTAATGGCATAGAAAAAGCAGATAGTATAACCATCGACCCACATAAATGGATGTTTTCTCCATACGACTGTGGAGCAGTTCTTTATAAAAAACCAGAATTAGCAAAACAAGCACATTCTCAACAAGGTTCTTATTTAGATATTTTTAAAGATGAAGGTGCACATGGATTTAATCCAACCGATTATCAAATACAATTAACACGTCGTGTTAGAGGATTGCCTTTATGGTTTTCATTAGCAACTCATGGAACCGATAGATATAAAGAAGCTGTAGAACGTGGTTTAGAATTAGCTCAAATTGCAGGTAAAATGATTGATAAAAACCCGAATGTAGAGTTAGTTAGAGAGCCTAGTTTGTCATGCGTTTTATATAGAAGAATAGGATGGAAGCCAGAAGATTACACACATTGGACGTATGAAAATCATAAAAAGGGATTCGCATTAGTAACACCAACAAAGTGGAAAAATGGCGATACTTTCGAAACCGTTTCACGTTTTTGTTTTATCAATCCAGATACAACAGAAAACGATATAGAAATGATTTTAAATTCAATGGAATAAAAATTAAAAAAAACATAATCTGTAATTCGTCAATCTAAAATCAATTACTATTTTTGCGCATGCAACATGACAAGGTATTAATTTTAGATTTCGGTTCGCAATACACACAACTAATTGCGCGTAGAGTTAGAGAACTCAATATATATTCCGAAATACATCCATTCAATAAAATTCCAAAAAACATAGAAACGTATAAGGCTGTTATACTTTCTGGTAGCCCATTTTCAGTAAGGGGAGAAGAAGCTTTACATCCAGATTTATCTAAAATTAGAGGTGAAAAACCACTTTTAGCTGTTTGTTATGGGGCGCAATATTTAGCACATTTTTCTGGAGGAAAAGTAGCACCATCAAACACTAGAGAATATGGTCGTGCTAATTTATCATTCATTAAAAATGATGAAGCTTTTTTTTTAAATGTAAAAGAAGGCAGTCAAGTTTGGATGAGTCATAGTGATACGATTAAAGAACTTCCAGAAAATGGGGTTTTAATAGCAAGTACAAATGATGTTGAAAATGCAGCCTATAGAATAGAAGGAGAGCAAACCTATGCGATTCAATTTCATCCAGAAGTGTATCATTCAAAAGATGGAAAACAAATATTAGAAAATTTTTTAGTAGATATTGCCGACTTAAATCAAGATTGGACTCCGGATTCTTTTGTTGAAGAAACTGTTGCAGCAATCAAAGAAAAAGTAGGAAACGATAAAGTAGTATTAGGACTTTCAGGAGGTGTTGATTCAACTGTTGCGGCAGTTCTTCTTAATAAAGCCATTGGTGAAAACCTGTATTGCATATTTGTAAATAATGGACTTTTACGTAAAAATGAATTTGAAAGCGTACTAAATCAGTACGAAGGCATGGGACTTAATGTAAAAGGAGTCGATGCTTCCAAACGATTTTTAGATGCGCTGGCAGGTTTAGAAGATCCAGAGAAAAAACGTAAAGCTATTGGTAATTCGTTTATTGAGGTTTTTGATGATGAAGCTCATAAACTTGAAGATGTAAAATGGTTAGCTCAAGGAACAATTTATCCAGATGTTATCGAAAGTATTTCTGCTACAGGTGGACCATCGGCAACCATAAAAAGTCATCATAATGTTGGCGGATTGCCAGATTTTATGAAACTAAAAATTGTTGAGCCACTTCGTGCTATTTTTAAAGATGAGGTTAGACGAGTAGGCGCAACTTTGGGTATCGACCCAGAGCTTTTAGGCCGTCATCCGTTTCCTGGTCCAGGATTGGGTATTCGTATTTTGGGCGATATTACTGCCGAAAAAGTACAAATGCTTCAAGAGGTAGACCATATTTTTATCAACGGACTTAAAGAATGGGGATTGTACGATAAAGTTTGGCAAGCAGGCGCCATGTTACTTCCCGTAAATAGCGTTGGTGTTATGGGCGACGAGCGAACTTACGAAAAATGTGTTGCGCTTCGTGCTGTAGAAAGTACAGATGGTATGACAGCCGATTGGGTAAATTTACCGTACGAGTTTCTTCAAAAAACATCTAACGATATAATAAATAAGGTAAAAGGCGTTAATAGAGTAGTTTACGATATAAGTTCAAAACCACCAGCAACCATTGAGTGGGAATAATTTTTGGGCGTTCCAATATTTATAAACTATATTTATAACATTGAAGCATCTTATTTATTTAAACCAAACGTATATAATTTTAGGTAAGAGCAAAAAATATTGTCAGGCTGTACGCTATATCTTTTCTTTTTTGGCATACTATATGCATAAACAAAAAAAGAAAAGGATGCCGCTTTCATCCTTAACGCAATTAAAAACAATTACATGAATAAATTCTTTTTCATTTTATGCACATTGCTACTATTAAGCTTTAGTACAGTAAGCGCACAAAATTTTAGTACGCATCAAGTTAAAGATGGAGAAACTGTTGAAAGTATTGCGAAGCGTTATTATATAACACCTTCCGATATTTATGCTTTAAATCCAGATGCAAAAAATTTAAAACCCAATACTGTTTTAATTATTCCTATTTCAAAAGCAAAAAAACCTAAAATAACTATAGTTAAAGAGTTACAAGGTTTTAAAAACCATAAAACAAAGCGTAAAGAAACTATATATAGTTTGTCAAAAAAGTATAATGTTTCGGAAGATGATATAAAAAAATACAATAAATCCTTATATGCCAATACATTGCGTAAAGGCGATAGGCTTCAAATACCTATTTTCAAAGAAACAGAAGTTATCGAAGAGGTTGAAACTACAAAAGAATACACAGTTTTACCAAAAGAAGGTAAATGGCGTATTGCTTATAAATTCGGAATTACTATTGAAGAATTAGGAATTCTTAATCCGGATATGAGTGACGTTTTACAAGAAGGCGAAATTATAAATGTTCCTAATCTTGAAGACGGGCAAGAGAAAGAAGTTGATGATACCTATAGTTATTACAAAGTATTACCAAAAGAAGGTTTTTATAGATTAAAACTTAAGTTAGGATTAGAGAAAGATGAATTAGAAGCTTTAAATCCATCGTTAATTGAAGGCGGTTTAAAAAACGGGATGATTTTAAAAATTCCGTTTTCAGAAAATGCTTTAAATGAAGAATCTGAAAGTATAAATTTAACCGACAGTATTACTGATTATAACACAAAACATATTGCAATCATGTTGCCTTTTAGGTTAAATCGTGTAGATTTTGATTCTATTTCAGATGTAAAAAGAAGTATAAGAAACGATAGATATTTAGATGCGTCTCTTGATTTTTATTCAGGTGTTTTATTTGCAATAGATTCTTTAAAAACTTTAGGAGTCTCGCTTAAAGTAGATGTGTATGATACTAAATATGAAGTAAGCGAAGTATCACGAATAATAAATAACAACGATTTTGAAACTGTTGATGCCGTTATTGGGCCGTTAACACCTAAAAATTTCGAAAAAGCAGCATCAGAATTAAGGTACTATAATGTTCCTGTAGTATCGCCAATAGGCACAAAACTTAAATTGTACGATAACGTTTTTCAGTCTAGAGCATCAAGTGATTTATTAAAAAATAAAATAATTAATTTTGTTAAAGCAGATACGCTTGCTAGCAATATTATTATCATTTCAGATTCAAAACATACAGAAATTTCTAATAGCTTAAAACGTGAATTTAATCGTGCAAGTCAAGTACTTTCTAGAAAAAATAAAAAAACTGAAAAAGATGCAAATTATGTGTTGGTTGATGATATAAAAGATAGATTAAAACCAGGTAAAAACATTGTATTTTTAGAAACTCAAAATGAAGGGCTTGCATCAAATGTAACCAGTATTTTGGCTTCATTAATTCAAAAAGAGAATGTAGAAGAAAGAGAAGAGGCGATTGATATTGTGTTAGTAACTACCAATATTAATTCAGCTTTTGAAGGTGACGAAATTTCTAACGAGCATTTATCAAAATTGCAATTTCATTACCCAACCACATCAAAAGTATATAGCGAAAACAATAATTCATTTGTAAAACGATATAAGCGTATTTATAATACAACACCAAATAAACGTGCTGTAAAAGGGTTTGATTTAACTATGGATGTTGTGTTACGTTTAGTGACTTCTGATAATTTATACATGTCGGTAAATGAAGCGCCACTTACCGAGTATGTTGAAAATAAGTTTGCCTACAAAAAGAAATTATTTGGTGGTTATTATAATAATACTGTGTATTTAGTTAAGCACCAAGATTTAACTATTGTTGAGGTAAAGCAATAAGCTTTAAAGCACTACGTTTTATTATGAAGTTCCCTATCATTACGAAGGTGTTTACGACTGTGGCAATCTTTTTAATTAGAACGAGTGTTTAAATACATACTTATTATATGCTGTTTTTTATGTATTCAAGACGAATCTGTAATGTCTTGGAATGCATCATACAAGTTATCTTGGAACGATTTTAAAGACAAACCAAATCCAAATACAAGTGCAGTTGCCATTACAGCTTCTGGAATTACTTTTGGTTTTTCGGTAAAACAAACTGATGCACAAGTAGTAAGTTTTAAAGCCGATGTATTTGCACATTTTTATCCAGAACAATCTTGGTATAAATCCAATTTAGCTGATAGCCATGTGTTGAGTCATGAGCAATTTCATTTTAATATTACTGAACTTTATGCACGTAAGTTTAGACAGCGAATAAGCTTACTAAAAACATCTAACAATATTAAAAAAGAACTAAACCAACTTTATAAAATTATTAAAATGGAGTTAGGTGAAATGCAAAACAGGTATGATAATGAAAGTAATTATTCTCGAAATATAGAAAAACAAACAAAATGGGAAACCTATATTACTGAAGAATTAAATAAACTTTCAATATTTAAATCGGTAGATTAATACTTTAGGTCATTGCGAAGAAGATACAACTGTGGCAATTTGTTAAATTATTGCTAGATTGCCGTTTACACATTTATAGTAAAACAAATTTATGACTCCAGATAAAAATTTCTTAATAACCTTGGCGCATACCAAAATGCCATACGGAAAATATAAAGACCGTTATTTAATAGATTTACCTGAATACTATGTGGTTTGGTATCATAATAAAGGTTTTCCAAAAGGAAAATTAGGCGATATGCTAACACAAGTGTATGAGCTTAAATTAAATGGATTAGAATATTTAATTAGGAATATTAAAAAGCAATATCCTAAGTAGAAACTTTAGACGGTTTGTTTAATTTTTGGTGTATGGAAAGTTGTGGTTTTATATACGTTTTTATTTTTCAGATTTTAAAATCTCAATCATTTTCTTTTCTAACTCCAATTCTATGTTCACAAGTTTAATTTTCATTTTATAGTCATCATCAGAGTATGGTTCGTTATATATTTTGGCAAATGCGTCAAGTACAAAGTCCAAAACTTTCTCGATTTGTCCCTCTTGGATAAATAAATCTTGTTTTACCAATAATTCAATATGATGTTTTATTGACATAGCAAGTGTTGTTTTGAAACTATATTTATCATATAATTTTTGTGTTTTGTTGTGTTGATTAGCGCAAAAAAACAAATGTATATTAAAGGCGATAATAATATAAATCTTAAATAAAAATTGATTTTTAAATCTGTTATTTCCCATTCGAGTAAGGAGAGTTGAAAAACAAAAAGACCTGTCACAGAAGCTAATAAAACTGAAGAAGCAATTAAAACTCCTCTTTCCCATTTTATCACTTCTTTTTTTAACTTATTTCTGCGATTTTCAAATTCACCACTTCTTCCAGTTTCAGCTGCAATATCATAGATTTCTTGTATTTTATTTAAGGTTTCATCTGAAGTATTTAAATACTCTTCAATTTTATTAAGCTTTATTTTTGAATCTTTTTCAGAAGTTTTAATTGATTCAAAAAGAGCAGAAGATTTTTCTTCTAGTTTTAGAATATTAGAATTTAGAGCAATAGATCTTTTTTCTATTTTAATTATTTCGGTTAAGCTAGTTTCGGTGCTTAATTTATTTTTGGATGAAGAATTATGTAAATTTCTTATTGAAGTATCTAAAGTTCTTAGCTCTCTTGTAGTCTTTTTAAAATCAGTAATTATGGTTTTAACTTCACTATATTTCTGCTCACAATCTAATTCAATTTTTTTTAATTTTCTTGAAAGAGAATCATGGTCTTTAATTCTAGCTTTAAACCCTGTATTTGGATTTTCAATTTTATGTTTAAGTGGAAGATATTGTTTTTCATAAAACCTATCAGCTTGAGTAAGTAAACTACTAACCTTGCTTTTTTCTGAATTAAATTTGTCTATAGAATTTTGAATATTACTACTGATTCGATTAAGTGAATTAATTGTTTTCTTATAGTCTTTGCTATCGATAGAAATACTAGTGACTAAATTTTTTGCAGAATTTTTTAAAGAAGATATAGCTTTTAATTCGGCTTCTATTTCACTAATTAATTTTTCAGCTTGTTTTTTTCTTGATGCTAAAGTGTCGTTTGTTGCCATATATTATTTTCTTCTTCTTTGTTATTCTCAAAATGTGCTGTAATGTATTATTAGGGAAAAAACATTTTAATGTTTGTTTAAAAAAATGCTAAGCTAAATTAGTTAATTTTTCTGACAAAATCAAGATTACATTTTCACCTCACAGCTTGGAAACGTTGATACAAACCTGTACCATCAATAATAATGCTTTCATATATAAAAGCTAATTTTAGAAACAGTAATTATTTTTCTATTAAAAAGAGCATTAATTAATTGCGTTTAAATAACTAAAAACATTTCGCCAAAAACTATTTTAATTTTGTAATTTTGCCTGCGTTTATAAGCGCAACATGACAACTACAGTAAAATACATATTTGTAACCGGTGGTGTTACCTCTTCTTTAGGTAAAGGTATTATAGCAGCATCTCTTGCAAAGTTATTACAAGCCCAAGGTTACAGAGTTACAATTCAAAAATTAGACCCATACATTAATGTAGACCCAGGAACATTGAATCCTTATGAACATGGTGAATGTTATGTGACTGATGATGGTGCTGAAACAGATTTAGATTTAGGGCATTACGAACGCTTTTTAAACGTGCCAACTAGTCAAGCAAATAATGTTACTACAGGTCGTATTTACCAAAGTGTGATTGAAAAAGAACGTCGTGGTGAATTTTTAGGAAAAACGGTACAAGTAGTCCCTCATATTACAAATGAAATTAAACATCGCGTTCAACTTTTAGGAAAATCTGGTGATTATGATATTGTAATTACAGAAATAGGTGGAACTGTTGGTGATATTGAATCATTGCCTTACATTGAAGCTGTACGTCAATTACGTTGGGATTTAGGCGATAATAATGGTATTGTAATTCACTTAACGTTAGTGCCATTTTTATCTGCTGCAGGCGAATTAAAAACAAAACCTACGCAACATAGTGTTAGAACATTAATGGAAAGTGGTGTGCAAGCAGATATATTAGTTTGTAGAACCGAACACGAATTACCACAAGATTTGCGTAAAAAATTGGCGTTATTTTGTAATGTACATGAAGAGGCAGTAATACAATCTATTGATGCTTCAACTATTTATGATGTTCCAAATTTAATGTTAGAAGAAGGTTTAGATAAAGTGGTGTTGAAAAAGCTTAATTTAAAAAGTACAACTCCAAATATTTCTAAATGGAATGAGTTTTTAACGCGTCATAAAAACCCAAAAACTGAAGTAACTATTGGTTTAATTGGAAAGTATGTAGAATTACAAGATTCATATAAATCTATATTAGAATCCTTTATTCATGCAGGTGCAGAAAACGAAGTAAAAGTAAATGTTGAGTCTATTCATTCAGAATATTTGAATGCAGACAATGTAAAATTAAAACTATCACATTTAGATGGTGTTTTAGTCGCTCCAGGTTTTGGTGAGCGTGGTATTGAAGGTAAAGTAGATGCTGTAAAATATGTACGTGAAAATAATATTCCTTTTTTAGGAATTTGTTTAGGTATGCAAATGGCAGTAATTGAGTTTGCAAGAACCATTTTAGGTTTAAGTGATGCAGATTCTACCGAAATGAACCCAACTACAAATCAACCCGTTATTGATTTAATGGAAGCGCAAAAAAAGATTACAGATAAAGGTGGCACGATGCGTTTAGGTGCTTGGGATTGTGATTTGAAAACAGGAAGTATTGTACACGATATTTATAAAACAGACACTATTAAAGAGCGTCACAGACATCGTTACGAATTTAATAGTGATTACAAAGCACAATTAGAAACTGCTGGTATGGTAGCTACTGGTTTGAATCCAGAAACCGGATTGGTAGAGATTATAGAAATACCGAGTCATCCGTGGTTTGTAGGTGTGCAATACCATCCAGAATATAAAAGTACGGTAGCAAATCCACATCCTTTGTTTGTGGCATTTGTTAAAGCTGCTTTAAATAACAAGAAAATACAAAAAGGTGTCAGTATGGCACAAAATTAAATTTGGTTTGTTTTTTGACAAACAAAAACGTTCTCTCTTCATTAATGGAGAGATTTTTATAATATGGAAGAAAAGAAATTAGACCTTAATTCGATAATAGGATTCGTCCTTATTTTCGGAATATTAGCATATATGCTTTGGCAAAATGCGCCAACACCAGAGGAATTAGAAGCGCAAGAAAAAGCAAAACAAGAACAAGTTGAAGCTGAAAATAAAGTAACACAACAAGAGCAAACGAAAGTAACTACTGCTCAAGATTTTGTTGCTGGTACTGTTTCCGATTCATTACGGTTAGTTAACCTAAAAAGTAAATTAGGTGCTTTTGCTTATTCTGCTACAAATGCTTCAGATAAAGAAACTGTTGTAGAAAGTGATTTGTTAGCGTTAAAATTTAGTAACAAAGGTGGTTATCTTTCCGAAGTAAAACTGAAGAATTTTGTAAATTATGATTCGGTTCCAATCTATTTAATTAAAGATAACAATGCGTTGTTCAATATTAATTTTGGAACAACAGATAGTAGAACTTTTAATACTAAAGATTTATATTTTCAACCTACAGTTACTAAAAATGGTGATGCTACGGTAATTTCAATGAAACTTAAAGTTTCAGAATCTAAGTTTTTAGAATACCGTTACGAGTTGAAAGAAGGTGACTATATGATAGATTTCACTATTCGCTCTCAAGGTTTAAGTGATGTAATAAATAGTTCGCAAGCTGTTAATTTAGATTGGAATTTAAAAGGATACAGGCATGCTAAAAGTATATCATATGAAAACAGATATACTGATATTCATTATGAATATGATGGAGGTAAAGATGGTTATGATGGTATGCGAGATACCGAAGAAACCATTGAAGATGTAACATGGTTAGGTTATAAACAACATTTTTTCTCAGTAATTTTATTAACAGATTCTCCTTTTAAAACAGTAGATATTACTTCTAAAAACTTAGTAGAAGATGAAGCTATTGATACAGTTTATACTAAAATGTTTACAGCTAAAATGCCTTTAGAATTGACTGGTGGTGAAATTAATAAAACAATGGATTGGTATTATGGTCCAAACGATTACAAAATATTAAATGCTTACGACAGAAATATAGATGAAATTGTACCATTTGGCTGGGGTATTTTCGGGTGGATTAACCGATATATGTTTATGCCATTATTTGGCTTTTTAGGAGGCTTTTTACCTTACGGAATTGCTATTATTGTTATGACGATATTGATAAAATTATTAATGTCTTTTGTACAATATAAGCAGTTTTTATCGCAAGCAAAAATGAAGATTCTAAAACCAGAATTAGATGCCATTCGCGAAAAACATAAAAATAATAAAGCAAAAGCACAACAGGAAACAATGGCGTTGCAAACCAAAGCAGGTGCAAGTCCCATGGCAGGTTGTTTGCCCGCATTAATACAGTTACCCGTATTTTATGCACTGTTTCAATTTTTCCCATCGGCGTTCGATTTAAGACAGAAAAGTTTCCTTTGGGCAGAAGATTTATCATCGTATGATACTATTGCAGAACTTCCATTTACCATCCCATTTTATGGAGACCATGTAAGTTTATTTCCATTGTTAGCATCTATAGCTATATTCTTCTATATGCAATTAACAACAGGACAACAAGTAGCTTCGCAACCAACCCAAGAAGGTATGCCAGATATGAGCAAAATGATGAAGTATATGATGTACTTTTCACCAATTATGATGTTGTTTTTCTTTAATAACTATGCTTCTGGTTTAAGTTTATACTACTTTGTTTCTAACTTAATTAGTATTGGTATTATATTGGTAATTAAGAATTATATTCTTGATGAAGATAAAATTCATGCCGAAATGCAAGAGAAGAAAAAGAATCCTAAGAAGGAAAACCGTTTCCAGAAAAAAATGGCAGAAATGATGGAGCAAGCAGAAAAACAAAAGCAAGCACAGAAAAAACGTAAATAATTTGATAACCTGAACTTGTTTCAGATTATCATTATGAAATATATAAAGCTGCTAAATTAATTTTAGCAGCTTTATTGTTATATACAATTTGAAATTAATAAATACGTTTCTAATATTGTCATTCCTACGTAAAATAGGAATCCACTTGATAAATTAATAATATGAAATTTGCATACTGGACTTTTATTTTTTTAATAACATCAATTCTTTCTACACAAGAAATCAATCAATTTGATGCAGAAGGAAAGCGTCATGGTATTTGGAAAAAAACTTTTGAAAATACACAAGTTTTACGATACGAAGGAGAGTTTTTTCATGGTAAAGAAATAGGTTTATTTAAGTTTTATAAACATATTAAAAAGAAGGCTGTTTTAACCGCTACTAAACAATTTAATAAAAGCAATAATAAATCATATGTTAAGTTTTTAGCATCATCTGGAAAGCTTATTAGTGAAGGTGAAATGAATGGGAAAACGTATGTAGGTGAATGGAAATATTACCAGAAACGAAATGATAGATTACTTGTTTTAGAGTATTTTGATGCTAACGGAAACCTTGATGGTGAGCGTATAGTATATTATGATAATGGACAAATAGCCGAAAAACAATTTTATAAAACAGGAAATCTAGAAGGTGAATTGGTTTGGTATTCAGTAAACAATGTTGTATTAAAACAATTTATTTATGTGAATGGAGAATTACATGGTTCAGCAAAATTTTTCAATCCAAAAGGGGAATTGATTAGTGAAGGACAATACAAGAAAGATAAAAAACATGGTATTTGGAAGTATTATGAAAATGAAGAATTGATAGATGAAAAGGATTTTACCTACAAACCTAAATACGTTAAAAAGCAATAAAGAAAAACTATTTTAAGCATAAATTTTTATAATGGTAGCATATTTATGTTACCTTTTTTTATTCGTAAATTTGCCGTATGAAAAGAGTTATAATCGGACTTTCTGGAGGTGTAGATTCTAGCGTTGCAGCTTATTTGTTAAAGCAGCAAGGTTACGAGGTTATAGGCTTGTTTATGAAAAATTGGCACGATGATTCTGTGACTATTTCTAACGAATGTCCTTGGTTAGACGATAGTAATGATGCGATGCTAGTTGCCGAAAAGTTAGGAATTCCTTTTCAAACAGTCGATTTAAGCGAACAATATAAAGAGCGTATTGTTGATTATATGTTTAATGAATACAAAAAAGGACGCACACCAAACCCTGACGTGCTCTGTAACCGAGAGATTAAGTTTGATGTATTTATGAAAATTGCATTAGAGCTTGGTGCAGATTATGTGGCAACTGGTCATTATTGCAGAAAAGGAACAATTCAAAAAGATGGTAAAGAAATTTATCAATTATTAGCTGGAGCAGATGGAAATAAGGACCAATCGTATTTTTTGTGTCAATTATCGCAAAAACAATTAGTAAAATCGTTATTTCCAATAGGTGAATTAACAAAACCAGAAGTAAGAGAAATAGCTTCAAAATTAGATTTAATTACAGCCGAAAAGAAAGATTCTCAAGGGTTGTGTTTTATAGGTAAAGTAAAATTGCCAGACTTTCTTCAACAGCAATTAAAACCCAAAGAAGGTATTATTGTTGAAGTTCCAAAAGAAAACGAGGCTTATATAGAAACTGTTTTGGAGTTTTCTTCAACAGAAGAAAAACTAAAATATTTATCTCGAAAAATAGATTATAAACAAGATTTCGGAAAAGTAGTTGGTAAGCATCAAGGTGCTCATTATTTTACAAAAGGACAACGAAAAGGACTTGCCGTTGGAGGAACAGTTGAACCTTTATTTGTGATTGACACTGATGTTGTTGAAAATGTAATTTACACTGGACAAGGAAAAAATCATCCTGGTTTATATAAAAAGGCATTGTTTGTTACCAATGAAGAGTTGCATTGGGTTCGTGAAGATTTAGCTTTAAAAGTTGGTGAAACTATGCAAGTTATGGCGCGTATTCGCTACAGACAAGTATTAGAAAAAGCCACTTTACATAGAACGGATAGTGGTATGTACGTAGAATTCGAAAACCTACAATCAGCAATAACCGAAGGGCAATTTGTGGCATGGTATCATGACGATGAGTTATTAGGTTCAGGTGTAATTTCGTAACTTGTCAATAAAAAAAATTGTTAAATGATAAAGAAATCAATCTTTTTTAGCATTCTCTTTTTTCACTTCTTAGCGTTTTCACAAGAAGATGCTTGGGTTTATTTACTTGATAAACAAGATGTAGCCAATTCAATAGTAAACCCAATTACAATTCTTACTCAAAAAGCGATAGATAGAAAAACAAAACACGGTGTCGTTATAGATGCTAGAGATGTTCCAGTTAACGAATCATACATTACTCAACTTAAAAACGCAACAGGAATAACGGTTTTAGCAAAGTCTAAATGGTTTAATGCCATACATGTTCGTGGAACAGAAACGGATATCGATAATTTATTAACCAATCTGTCAATAACTTTTATTGACCATATTGATTTTGCAGATAAAAGTTTAAATACTAGTAAAACTTCAAAGGAAAATAAAATAAAAGATAAGTTTGGGATAGAAAATTCATTTGTCAATTTCACCTATGGAGACACTCAGAATCAAGTGGAAATGATTAACGTAGATGATTTACATGTCTCTAATTATACAGGTGAAGGCGTAACAATTGCGGTTATGGATGCATCGTTTACTAATGTGAACACAATGGGTGCTTTTCAGCGTATTAGAGATAATGGTGATTTATTTGGGGGTTACGATTTTGTAGACAGAACAACTAATGTGTATGCACATGACCCTAGACCTTCTAGTATGAGTCATGGCACACAGGTTTTGAGTACTATGGCAGGCTATATTTTAAATAATTATGTTGGTACTGCACCAGATGCTTCATATTATTTATTTAGAACAGAAGATGGAGGCAGTGAAAATCCTGTTGAAGAAAGTTATTGGGTTGAAGCTGTTGAACGTGCTGATAGTTTAGGTGTAGATATAGTTAATACGTCTTTAGGGTATTTAGATTTTGATAATTCAAGCTATGATTACACATCTGCTGATATGGATGGTAATACTGCTTTTATTACAAAAGGCGCAAATATAGCCTTCGAAAAAGGTTTGATGTTAGTTACTTCTGCAGGAAATTCAGGTGCTTCTGGAATTGCCGCACCTGCAGATTCTGAATTTGTTTTTACTATTGGAGCTGTAAATTCCGCAGAAAATTATGCTTCGTTTAGCTCGGTTGGTAGTGCTATTCAGCCTTCACAAAAGCCTGATGTTGTAGCTCAAGGTCAGTTACCTTATATGGTAAATGCTAATAATACTATTGTTCAAAATAATGGAACATCATTTAGTTCGCCTATTATGGCTGGTGCAGTTGCTTGTTTAATGCAGGCTTTACCAAACAAAACCAATGCAGAAATCATGCAACTTTTAAGAGAATCTGCATCGCAATTTAGTACACCAAATTATCAATTAGGCTATGGAATTCCAGACTTACAAGCGGCATTAAATGCAGCTTTATCTATTGATAATATTGATAGCGATTTTAGTATTTCACTTTATCCAAACCCATCAAAAACATTGGTGTATTTTAAATTTCCTTTAAATATAAATGAATTAAAAGTGACGCTTTTTAATGTTATTGGTAAACAAGTGAAAACATTCTCAATTACAAGAAATAATAATTCAATAAATATTTCTTCATTATCAAAAGGAATTTATTTTACTAGAATTGAATCAGAAAATAGTTCAAAATCTTTAAAACTTATAAAAGATTAAATGCAGAATAGAATTACCAAATTATTCAATATAAAACATCCAATTATTCAAGCAGGAATGATTTGGAATAGTGGTTGGCAATTAGCTTCAGCTTCAAGTAATGCAGGGGTTTTAGGATTAATTGGAGCAGGAAGTATGTATCCTGATGTGTTGCGAGAACATATTCAAAAATGTAAAAAGGCAACCAACAATTCGTTTGGAGTAAACGTGCCCATGCTATATCCAAACATTCAAGAAATTATGGATATAATTGTTGAAGAAGAAGTCAAAATTGTATTTACTTCAGCAGGAAACCCAAAAACTTGGACAAGTTGGTTACAAGAGCGCGGAATAATTGTTGTGCATGTAGTAAGTAGTGTAAAGTTTGCTTTAAAGGCACAAGATGCAGGTGTTGATGCAATTGTAGCTGAAGGTTTCGAAGCAGGAGGACACAACGGAAGAGATGAAACCACAACGTTAACCTTAATTCCAATGGTAAAAGAACAGATTAAGATTCCGTTAATTGCTGCTGGAGGAATAGCAACAGGACAAACAATGTTAGCCACTATGGTTTTAGGTGCCGATGGTGTACAAGTAGGAAGTCGATTTGTCGCAAGTGAAGAAAGTTCTGCACATCAATTATTTAAGCAAGTTGTGGTTGATGTCAAAGAAGGCGATACACAACTAACATTAAAAGAGTTAGCGCCTGTTAGGTTGATTAAAAATAAGTTTTATGATGAATTACAAGAACTTTATAAAACATCTCCAACTCCAGAACAACTTAAAGAATTTTTAGGAAGGGCAAGAGCAAAAAAAGGTATGTTTGAAGGTGATTTAGATGAAGGAGAATTAGAAATTGGGCAAATAGCAGGATTAATTCACAATATAAAACCAGTTGCTAAAATAGTAAAAGACATGATGCGTGAGTTTGAGGAGGCTAAACACAACATTACTTCTTTATAAGGAATAACATTTATAAGTTGGTTTTTTTCTTATTTATTAATTCAATAATAAGTATTTAAATTCGTTTTGTTTCAATGATAAATGTAACTCTAAATCAAGTCAAATTTTAAGGCATAAAAAAAGAGGAAATTAATTTCCTCTTTTAAATATCGAAACCCAAAGCATAATTATTTAATCCCCATAAAATAAAAGCTAAACGTGTTTCTATATATGATTTCTAGTAGATTTCTTTTGAAGAGGCACGTAAAAATAAAAAAAATAACAGACTTTGTACTAGAAAGTTATATGGACTTATTAACATATGTTAATTCGTTTTTTTAAATGATTTTCACAATAATTCAAATATGCAAAGTCTAAAGTTTATTTTTGCCAGATGCAGATAAAAAACTACACAAAAGAGTTTAAATACAATTGGCAATTAGCAGCACCTGTTATGTTGGGAATGCTTGGTCATACTTTTGTGAGTTTTGTAGATAATATTATGGTTGGGCAAATAGGAACAGCTGAACTTGCTGCGGTTTCTTTGGGTAATAGTTTTATGTTTATTGCCATGTCTTTAGGTATTGGTTTTTCCACAGCTATTACACCGTTAATTGCAGAAGCAGATGCAGAACAAAATTTTGAAAAAGGAAAATCCTCATTTAAACATGGACTGTTTTTATGTACAGTTTTAGGGGTTTTACTTTTTTTAATGGTGTTTTTTGCAAAACCATTAATGTATTTAATGAAACAACCAGTAGAGGTTGTAGAATTAGCAATTCCATATTTAGATTTAGTTGCCTTTTCGTTAATTCCGCTAGTCATTTTTCAAGGATTTAAACAATTTAGCGATGGTTTGTCTATGACGCGTTACCCAATGTACGCAACACTTTTGGCGAATATTATAAATGTTGTTTTAAACTATTTGTTGATTTTCGGAAAGTTTGGATTTCCAGAACTTGGTATTGTTGGTGCAGCTTATGGCACATTAGTTTCGCGAATTATTATGGTTTGGTATTTATGGTTTTTACTTAAAGGGAAAGAAAAATCGAAAGCCTTTGTTACCAATATTAAGTTTTTTGTTTTAGAAAAAATAATGCTACGAAAACTTATAAATCTTGGAGCACCAAGTGCTATGCAAATGTTTTTTGAAGTAGCCATTTTTACCGCTGCTATTTGGTTAAGTGGAACATTGGGTAAAAACCCGCAAGCTGCAAACCAAATTGCTTTAAACCTGTCTTCTATGACATTTATGGTTGCTATGGGTTTAAGCGTAGCATCTATGGTTAGAATTGGTAACCAAAAAGGATTAAAAAATTATGTTGATTTACGAAGAATTGCACATTCAATATTTTTGTTAGGTGTTATTCTAGCTATAAGTTTTGCTATTTTGTTTTTTCTGTTACACAATTATCTGCCAAAACTGTATGTAGATTTTGATGATGCTAAAAATTTGGTAGATAATACCGAAGTTGTAAGTATAGCTTCAAAATTATTAATTGCAGCAGCTATTTTTCAAATAAGCGATAGTATACAAGTATTGGTTTTAGGAGCTTTACGTGGTTTACAAGACGTTAAAATACCAACTATAATTACATTTGTTTCGTATTGGCTTATTGGGTTTCCTGTGAGTTGGTTTATGGGAAAAGAAGATGTTTACGGTAGTTTTGGTATTTGGTTAGGTTTACTTGCTGGTTTAACAACAGCTGCTATTTTATTGTATATTCGATTTAATTATTTAACTAAAAAGTTAATTTTACAAAAAGACAAATAAAAATGACACTCCCAAAATTTATACTTGGTGATAACACAAATTATCCGAATGCTATTTATGTTATTCATACTGAATTTCCTAGATTTATAATTAACTTAGAAGATGATGAGGTTGAATGGTTTGAGGATTTTGATGCTGAAGACCAAAATGAACTTGAGGCTGAAACCGAAAATATGATTAAACTTGCTACTGAGTTTTACGATAATGAAATTATTAAATACGAAGATTAGTTGCGTTAAGGATAGTAACGGCATCCTTTTTATTTGTCTCACTGAGCGCAGTCGAAGTGTTTTAGACAAATAAAAAGATATAGTGAATAGCCTGACAGAAGCGAAGCGAATGGAACGCCAAAAGAATATAACTTAATGATTGAACAACTTTTAGAATACGATACCGAACTGTTTGTGTTTTTAAACAATTTAGGCTCACCAATGTGGGATAATTTGTGGTTAATTATTACCAATAAATTTGCCTTTATTCCGCTGTATGCTATTTTATTGTTTTTACTTTATAAAAAATTTGGACTAAAATCGTTGTTAGTTTTAGTTGTAGTAGTAGCTTTAATGGTAACTTTTACAGACCAAATAACCAATGTTTTTAAACGTGGTTTTGAACGACCAAGACCTTGTGGCACAGATGATTTGTTTGAGCGAATTCGATTTATTGCAGTACGTTGTGGGAGGTACGGTTTCTTTTCTGGGCATTCATCAAATACAATGGCAGCAGCAGTTTTCGTAGGTTTAATACTAAAACCATATTATAAAAACTTAATATTTATTTTATTGTTTTGGAGTGCGGTGGTTGCCTATAGCAGAATTTATGTCGGCGTGCATTACCCATTAGACATTGTTTGCGGACTTACTTTCGGAGCTATTTCTGGGTTTATATTTTCCAAACTTGGAAAGTATCTTTTAAAACGATTTGTAAAAGATTAGTTTTTTAGACTTAATAAATAATCTGCCGCAGCAAAAGGTGTAGTCTTATTATTATCAATAAGTTGTAGCTGTTTTGATAATTCTTTTTTGATTTCTGGACGATTAAAAAACTCTGATTTTAATTGATTTTCGATAGTTTGAGTTAACCAGAATTTATTCTGCTCATTTCGTTTTATGTTAAAATAATTATTTTCAGTAGTTACTTTTACATAATCTAAAATAATGTCCCAAATCGTGTCAATACCTTTATTTTGTATAGCACTACAAATAGTTACTTTAGGTAGCCAATTGGATGATTTTTCTGGATAGAGATGAAGCGCTCTATTAAATTCTGCTTTAGCAAGTTTTGCTGGTTTTAAATTATCACCATCGGCTTTATTAATTGCAATAGCATCCGCCATTTCTATAATACCACGTTTAATACCTTGTAATTCGTCACCTGCTCCAGCTAATTTCAACAGTAAAAAGAAGTCTACCATACTATGTACGGTGGTTTCACTTTGCCCAACACCAACGGTTTCAATAATAATCACATCAAAACCAGCAGCTTCACATAAAATAATAGTTTCACGCGTTTTTCTAGCAACACCACCTAACGAATCTCCTGAAGCAGATGGACGAATAAAAACATTTTTATCTTTTACCAAATCTTCCATTCGGGTTTTATCACCTAAAATACTGCCTTTGGTAATTGAACTGCTTGGGTCTATTGCCAAAACTGCAATACGTTTGCCTTGTGTTGTTAAATGTTTTCCGAAAGTTTCTATAAACGTACTTTTTCCAACACCAGGAACTCCAGTAATTCCTATACGTATGGATTTATTAGCATGTGGTAAACATTGCGTTATAATGTTATTTGCTTTACTTAAATGTTCTGGATTTTTACTTTCAATTAAAGTAATAGCTCTACTTAATGCTGTAATATTTTTATTTAAAATATCTGCAACTAAAGTATCTGTATTGGGTTGTGCTTTTCTTCTTTTTTTAATTTTTGAAATAGATGTGGCATTGGTGATTTCTGAAACGAAAACACCTTTCTTTTCTTGTAAAGCAGATTTTTTTTCTTTTGCCACAATTATTGTTTCATCGGTACAGCAATTTTTACATCATCCCAAGCTAGAGTTAAAAATAGATTGTCGGTAGAATTATCAAATGAAATAGTAAATTGTTCTACTGTAGTATTTAATTTTTCAACAGGAACTTCAATATTTAAAACATCAAAATTAGGGTCCCACATAGGTTTCATTTCCGTATTTACGCCCCAAGGATATTCTTTCGAATTAAAAATAACCATCCAAACACTATCTTTTGGCACTGTCCAAAGTGTATATTTTCCCATAGGTAAAGTTATACCTTGTACCTCAAGCGGTTTGTTGGTTTTAAAAGTAGTGGCTTCATTTGCACCTGTTCGCCATACTTGATTAAATGGGACTAAGGCGCCAAATATTTCACGATTTTTTTTAGAAGGTCTATTATAAAATACTTCAAGCTTTAAGTCGTTTAATTTAAACTCTACAGTATCTTTAGGACTCAAGCGATTTTCGAAAATATTTTCAACAAAGTAAGAGTATAAAAATAACCCTAAAGCTATAATTGATAAAAGAAACAACACGCGTTTCAAAAAAGTATTCATAGAGATGTTTATTTGATGAGATAAAGATACTTTAAAAAGTAATAATTAATAAGTATTGAAACGCAGATTTCTTTAGTTTTGTTATATACTGATGAAAAAATATTCTTTTTTGCAACATTACGATTTTTATATCGTCTTTAAAACGAACTAACAAAAACCAAAAGTACAATTAGCATGTTTAAAGTTGACATTATAGAACAATGTAAACAAAACAATCGCAAGGCACAAATGCAGTTATACAACCAGTATTGCAATGGAATGTATATTGTTGCTAAGCGATTTTTGAAAGATGCTGATGATGCTGAAGATGTGGTGCAAGAAGCCTTTATTAAAGCGTTTTCTAAATTACATCAATATAAAGCAGAAGTTACTTTTGGCGCTTGGTTAAAACGTATTGTTATTAATAAAAGTATCGATTTCTTGAAATCTAAAAATCAACGATTGGTTGAGTTAGAAGAAGTGCACTTAAAAGTAATTGATACTGCAAATGATGACAAATGGTTAGTAGACGATGCAATTACATTAAACGATGTAAAAGAAGCAATTAACAAATTACAAGAAAAATACCAGTTTGTTGTGATGTTGTATTTAATTGAGGGTTACGACCATCAAGAAATTTCAGGGATTTTAAACATATCTGAAGTCGCATCACGCACACAGTTATCTAGAGGTAAAGTGAAATTACAAAACCTGTTAATACTTAAAAAAAATGGCACAAGATATTAGAGAGTTGTTTAAAGGTGATAAAGTAGCGCATGAAAATATGCCAGAAAATCATCAAGATAGATTTCTACAAAAGCTTGACAAAGCATTACCTGAAGCTAAAAAATCTAATTTTGGTTGGATGCAAACGGCGGCAAGTGTTGTAGTGCTTTTAGGTTTAAGTTTTGGCGCGTATAAGTATTTTCAAACAGAGCCTTTAGTCGAAATTGTAACTACAAACACTATTGAAACTAAAACTTTGGGAGATATTTCTCCAGGATTAAAAAAGGTTGAAGATTATTATTTGGCAAGT
>Ga0256845_1000964_pt1 | contig 24590 bp, 18 predicted proteins | sample RiftiametaG_FD_189101 | JGI IMG/M metagenome (GOLD analysis project Ga0256845, IMG submission 189101) | Tube worm associated microbial communities from hydrothermal vent at the East Pacific Rise, Pacific Ocean - Riftia | ecosystem: Host-associated > Annelida > Integument > Unclassified ... | reverse complement strand
GGATAATGCTGATTTTATAGGTTATGTGGTTGAGATATTTGATGATGGAGTGGATCTCGCACAACGGGTCCTATTGTCCGCAAATAGTTTGTAAAAGATAAGACCAAAAATCTAATGAAAATGTAATGTTTTATTCTAGGTTTATGCTTTTTGTCGCCGTTATTCTGTTAGGATAATGACTTAAGTAAGAGCATAAAAAGTCCATTATTCAAATGGTTAGACAAAAGGAAACCTTAAATTCATGCCGATAATCGATACCAATTACTTTATTGGGGGCTGGAAGGTTGACTTACCCAAGCATCAAATTAGTCGAAACAGGCTGGTTCAGGATCTCGAACCAAAAGCGATTGCTGTTTTGCGAGAATTAATCGAAGCAAAGGGGAAAACTGTTACTCGAAAACAGCTTCAAGAGAGAGTTTGGCAAAAAACAATCGTGTCTGATGCTGCACTTAATCGAGTGATCGCCCAGTTAAGAAAATCATTTTCCGATTCCGCGACTAAACCTCAAATTATCGCGACAATCCCTAAAGTTGGTTATCGAATTGTTTGCCCTATCAAAAGAACAGCACCCAAGGCAGAAGAAATACTCTCTCCCTCTAATTGGCAGAGCCCTTGGTTTTTGGTGGCCTCATTACCGATTTTATTGTTGTTTTTTTATCTAATGTGGGGAGATTTCCCGATTGTTGGAGTGAGTAATCAGGAAAAAAATGACCTGACGGACATTGCCGGTTCAGAAATAGAGCCGAGTCTTTCACCAGATGGTCATTATTTGTCCTTTAGCCATACTACACAGCCATTTTCTAGGTCTTCCATTTATGTCAAAGACTTGACGAGCCAGCGTTATCTTAGATTGACCAATGGACAGCACGCTGACCGTTCAGCATTTTGGGATCATCAAGGGCGCTCGCTTATATTTTTACGCAATGAAAATTCTAGTTGTGAAGTAAGGCAGCATTTTATTAATTGGGATAATTTTTCCAAGGGAAAAGAAGTCGTTTTGTTTAAGTGCAATCAAAATCAACAACTGTCAAGTGTGACTCTCTTTGGTGACACTAATGACTTATTATTCAGTTTAAAAAGTCAGAAAAATCAGCCATTTAATACCTTTCGATATGATCTCGAAAGTCGAGAATTAGAATCAATCATTGCCGCGCCTCAACAAAGCCGTGGCAATTTGGAAAGTAGCATTTCACCGAACGGTACCATGTTGGCAGTTTTTCAAGATAACTGGCAGAAATATGTCTTCAAGATCTATCAGCTGGCGGACAAAAAATTATTGCAAACTATCGAAACTTCGTCCGATGGTGTTTATTTCAAATGGTTTAATAATCAATCCCTTATTTTTTCACACTCAGGAGGCGTTTCAAGAGTCGATATTGCTATTGCTACTACAGAGGAAATATTCTATTCGGAAAAACCGCTTACCTCCCTTGAGATAAAAGATGAGAAAAATCTGTTAAGTTCACTAGAAACCTACGGAACCGATATTGGTTATTTTCATTTGTCTGGCGAAAATGCTGGGGCTACTAGCAACATTGCCCAGCATAGCAACTACTTGATGTACCCAAGGTTTAATAAAGATTCAACCAAGCTGGCTTTTATGGATTTTGGGGAAGAGACGATTTATCTTGGGATTAAAGATTTAGTTGAAAAAACGACTAAAAGGGTCAAAGCAAAGCGGTACATTTTTATGCTTGGTTGGTCTCCAGACAATAGCAAAATTTTAGGTACCAGTGATAATCAAGCTTGGACAATGGATGTAAAAACGGGTGACGTCCATCGATTAACCTCTGAAGATTGGAAGATTATTTCCCCTGTATGGTCCACCGATGGAAAGTCGATTTTTTTCTCCTCAAAACAATCTGGAGAATGGCAGATTTGGCAAAAAGAGTTAGCGAGTGAAACACTAAAACAAATGACTTTTAACGGTGGGCATACAGTTAAGGTTTCTTTAGATGGAAAATATCTTTATTTCAACAGACAAAAGGAAGTAGGGCTTTGGCAATTAACCTTGCAGTCGGGAGCTTTAGATAGACTGTTTGATTATAATCGTGATTCCTTTTGGCCTGATTTTTACCCGACTGAAAAAGGTATTTATTTTATTGCTTTGGAAAATAGCGAGAAAAAGGTGAAATATTTTGATTTTTCAGATCGTAGCGTAAGTGAGAAAATGAAGTTCCCCGGAAATTGGGGATCGCAGTTCAGCATCAATCGAGACGCGAGCATTGTTGCCTTTGAAGATTTTTCTACCATCGAAAGTAATATTATAAATATTCATTTAGCCGGTACTCCTAGGTAGAGTAAAATTAGTTGAATCACAAGAGTCTGCGCACTTAAAGCAGATACTATGAGGCAATCGATACAGAAGCTTGTGACTCAATCTATCACAAATATTGACTTATAGGTTATTGCTTTTATTAACAAAATCACGCAAGTCATAAACAATATTTATAATATTACTTATTATCATAACAAAAATGCTGCTATAGGCTAGACTAAAATGGAGGAGATTTTCTATAAGTTCTGTAACCATAGGAAATGCCAAATAGAATTTTAAATGGATGTGTTGTTTATGATCAGGAAGAACCTATATCGCTCTATATTGGTAGTAATGCTAGCCATCACCTCTACTGTATATTTGTCTGGATTATTTAATCAGCAAGAGTATCAACGCCAGTCTGAAAGACAAATTTTACATTTGTCCACTATACAATCACAAATCAATTTACTGATTGAGAAAACCGATTGGCTATTGACTAATGCTAACGAGACATTACTGGATAAATTGCAGACAATTCCAGAAATTGTATCTATACAAATTAAAGCAGGGGATAACCAAATCCTGTTAAGCAAAACTTTTTTGAGAAATAATGTCCAATCAAATTCTATAACAATCTATTTTTATTTACCAACGACAGATGAAGCTCCGTCGATAAATACATTGGCGCTGATGATTAATGTGGGGCATCTTTCAAACTTTCCGATTGCTTCGCAAACCATCTTATTATTATTATTTTGGGGCGGGTTACTAACGTTATTTTTTTCACATCAATTCAAATGGGTTTTGCAACTTGAGAATTTTTCAAATGACATTTTAACGGGTGGACTTAATCAATCTATTGAAAACCGAAATCGATTTCGCAACGTCATTGGACAAGCTCTGCATCAACTGATGTCGAATAATCGACAATTAATGCAGACAAGGACCGAGCTGGCAGAAAAAATCCGCAAAACCACTTATATCGACGAAGTAACAGGATTAGGTAATCACTTGTTTTTTAAGGCTGAGCTGGAAGTTCGTTTACATAATCATGATGAAGCCGAATCTGGGTTGGTGATCATTCTCTCGTTTGTTGACGCCTATACTAAAAGCCGTAAATCCTTAACTAATCAACAACAACTGGAAATTGCGGGTTTGCTCAAATCTCTAATCGAAAATATTAATCAATCTTTGTTGGCTAGACTAAAAGATTCTGAATTCGCTCTATTATTACCCAATTTTACTGCAGAGCAGACTGATCAGTTTTGCAAAAAAACTATCGCGTTATTAACTAAAACGGTTTTTGATAAGATCCATCGAGGCCATTTTATTGATATTGGAATTTCTACCTACAAACAAGGGTTTGGTTATTATAATGTTATGTCAGAAGCTGATATGGCATTAAGAAATGCACAACTGCAAGGGGCAAATAGCTGGTTTGTATACGGAGAGCCTCTAGCACAACATAAAGCGAAGGGGCGTTTAAGCTGGCGTAATTTTTTGCAGAAAGTTTTAGATAAAAAAGAAATGATGTTGTATAGCCAGAACCTGCACTATTCCAAAGGCAAACCAATATTGCATCGGGAGATATTGTCGAGGATCGCTGATGACGATAAAGTGATTGCGGCGGATAGTTTTTTAGTGATGGCTGATAAATGTGGGCTTGCTACAGAATTTGATCGACAAATCATTGACGGAGTGATCAAGTATTTGTTATATCAGGAAGACAATGTTGCGGAGCATAAGTATTCAATTAATATTTTCACCAGTAGTTTATTTGATCAGCATTTTGTACATTGGTTATTGGCTAAACTATCCAGTTATCCTGAACTAAATCAGCAGCTTATTTTCGAACTACCGGAGAATCAGATCAGTAAAAATGTTGAGACAATCGTGCCAATAATGCAGCAATTATCAACACTTGGAGTTAGCTGGGCCGTGGAACACTTTGGTGCTCCAGAAGAAGATTTGAGTTATTTGGATACAGCGCCTATTAGCATGGTAAAGGTTGATAGACGAATCATCAACGATATTAACGTGGACAAAGCCCAACAACTGTTGCTAACTTCTATCATTGTCACTTTGAGAAGCCGAAATATTAAGATATTTGTAGAAGGCGTTGAAAAGCAAGCTGACGCGAAATACTTGGAAAATATGGATATTGATGGTGTTCAAGGATATTACTTTGACAAACCACAAAAACTAAACTTAATCGAGCAAACTTTAAAAGTTGTTTAATTTGATAGCCGACCGTCTTTATATCCTTTATACATATCAGTCATTTTTTTAAGTCTGTTGTATCAAAAATAGCTTGAAGCTTCAAGTGAATAGATTTCTTTTTGAGATATTTATCCAGATAATCGCCCGATTGTCTGGAATTTATTTGATTTCTTATCAATTCAAGCTAGAATCGGGGGTATATTTGACTCATATGAAATACTTAATGAGTTGGAGCGTTATAGCTCATGTGGATAAGTTGCTTATGTTGTCCTGTGTGAAGCAGAGTATTTTACAAAGGCAAAATGGATAATTTGATGGAATATCGCTTGCTAAACAAGCTGGTTAGTCAAAACAGTGATAAAATTTGAGGATCCAGAAATGGATAGAAAATATAAGAGTTCGAATTTTCGGGTAATAGATGGCGATAAAGCTTATGTGGGGCCTGAAAGAAGAGTTGATCGTCGCCGAGAGCAGGGGCATGATCGTGTGGAAAGGTTGCTGAAAAATTTTGGCTTGGACCGGCGTTTAAGTACCGACAGAAGACGCAAGGATTCTTCTTGGTTTTTAACTTCTGATAATGTGGTTAATCTATAGCTTAGGCTTAAAACATGAAATTTTAAAAACCGACGTATATGTCGGTTTTTTTATATAGTATTTGATCTCGCTCCTTCTAATCTCTACCTTTCCAAGTCCTAAACTCTAAACTAACCTATGCAATTTAAAAATGTTTCACAAATCTTTTCTTTGATACAAAACTCCCCAGTACAGAGGCTTTCAATCAATATCGCCGAAAATCGAAACATCTTGTTAGATGTCAAAAGAGACGATTTACTTCATCCAATTATTTCAGGTAACAAATGGCGAAAACTCAAATATTTGTTGTTATCAATTGAGTCAAAAGGATATCGTAAAGTCGCCACAATGGGAGGTGTTTATTCAAATTTTATTCATTCGTTAAGTTATATTTGTTATTTGCTTGGATGGCAATGTGATCTGTATATTCGAGCTTTTCCTGAGCAATTTTGTACGTCGACATTGCTTGATTGCAAACGGTGGGGAGCTAAACTTCACTTTGTGGATAGAAAAAGGTTTAGAGAATTAAGAAATAAAGCGCCAGAACTGCCGGAAGATGTCTTGTGGATTACAGAAGGAGGGATGCACAAACCGTCTATTTCAGGTCTACAGGAAATAATGATGGAGCTTAATCAACGATATGATTATATTGTGATTGCAACCGCAACGGGTACTAGCATGGCAGGATTAATCAAAGGGGCATCCGTTTACCAACCTGATGCAAAAATAATGGGTATTTCAGTATTGAAAAATGCCGATCAGCAACATCAAGATATCGCTAAATTAATTTCTTCTTCTGAAAAAGGGTGGTCAATCATTGAAGGCTATGAATTCGGCGGTTTTGCCAAACGCAATTCGCAACTTAATTCGTTTATTGAGGATTTCAGCCAGCAATATAATATTCCATTGGAGCCTGTTTATAGTGGCAAATCCTTTTATGCAGTGACCGATTTGATTGGTAAAGGATATTTCGGCAACAATACCAGCATCCTTTTAATCCATTGTGGTGGACTACAGGGGGCAAGGAGCATATCTTAAATTAATCAGTTGATGATTGGCTAATAAGTGAGTATTTTTAGTTCATTGCAACAATATGAACGGATAGATTAGGTGGCTAAGATATTAAAGCCATTGACTACTCAGCAAAGTAAGTGGTTATTCAGGGGTGAATGATTTAGCTAAAAATTACTTCAACATCAACACACTGTAATCGAGATCGAGTACCACATGCGGATGATATTTTCGGCGACTTCCGGATTCTTCATACAAGGTTTCTATTTGCTCCGGTGGTTGATTTTTTACGCCCAACATTTGAATTCTTACTAGACCAAGATCATTTCGTCCTTCAATATCTGATTTTTGCAATATCCTACTTTGAGAATAAATAGTATCACCAGCAAAAGAGGGATTGCTATGAGTCCCGCCATTAATGGCCGATAACCACAAAGCATTACCAAGTCCGTTGTAGCTTAACGCTCGACACATTGAGATAATATGACCACCATAGACTAACCTCTTGCCATTTGGCGTTTTATCCATCATGGTTTGGTCAAAATGTACTTGGGCATTATTTTGATAAAGACGAGTGGCCAAAGAATGATCGGAATTATTGATTGTCATACCCGCTTGATGGGAAAAAATATCGCCAATACTGATATCGTTAAACCGCCGCTGGTTATCAGAATCACTCGAAACCCAATTGGAAAAATCAAATTGCCGAGATAGGTTTTGCTCCGGTTCATCGACCACGCTTTTTAGTTTTGGCAGTATATTAATTTCAGAATTTTGATTGATATCTTGCTTTTTGACCATCACCCACCGCTTCCATTGAAGCACCAGTTCCTGATGTTGATTAAGAACCGTCGAATGAACATATACGACGCCAGTTTTACCATTGGAGTTTTCTTTAAGGCCAATCACTTGGCTGGAAACCGAAAGGGTATCGCCAGCATAACATGGATGATGAAAAATAATTTCTGCATAACCCAAGTTCGCTACCGCATTAAGTGAAACATCATTAACGGTTTTCCCAAAGGCAATATGAAAAACTAAAAAATTATCGATCGGGGTTGCGATAAAGCCCATATTTTTCGCAATGGTTTGCGCGCAATATAATGGAAAACGACTTCCGGTCAAAGCAAGGTATAATGTAGCGTCGCTTTCGGTAATCGTTCTCGGAACACCGTGAACCAGAGTTTGACCGATTTTAAAGTCTTCAAAAAAATTGCCTGAATTAGTCGTGAGCCAACTCATTTTTCCGGACCTATCAATTCATTTTGGCCCAACTCTTTTACTTGGTTATAAAGAGCAATCACTCGTCTTGCCCAAAGCTCTAGTGATGGCTCGATCAATCGATCATCAATTACTGCTACGCTTTTACCCATTTCATGGGCATTGGCGATCGCTTCAATAATTTTTTTCGCTCTTTTAATATCTTCTCCTTTTGGCGTGAATGCATCGTTGTTATACGCCAGTTGAATAGGATGAATTACCGCCTTACCATCAAAGCCTAAATCTCGCGCCTGACGACAGGAAAACTCGCAAGCTTCAATGTTTTTGAGGTCGAAATGCGGGCCGTCAATAATGCATCTATCATGAGCTCTTGCTCCGAGTACTGCCATTGATAAGCTAGTCAGTAAGCCCATTCGGTCAAGGGTCAGATTAATTCTTAGCGAATTGGCCAGATCGGTGGTACCCAATACAATTGCCGTTAAACGATCACTGGCACCAGCAATTTCCTCGCTGCGTAAAATTCCTTTTGGGCTTTCAATATTAGCCATAATTGGTAGATGACTTCCGCCTGCTTCATCTAAAGTTGCAATAGCCGCTTTTAACTGACCTCCACTCTCTACATTGGGAAATAAAATCGTGTCGACATCTAATGGGGTAGCGGCTCTGAGATCGTCCATCCCCCATTCCGAATCAAGTGAATTAACTCGAATGATTTTTTCGGAATAACCGAAATTAGGATTTTCGAAAGCTTTAACCAGCATGGCTCTCGCTTCGATCTTTTTAGAAGGTGGTACTGATTCCTGCAAATCAAATACGATACTGTCAGCATGTAACACACGCGACTTTTCAATGTGTCGGATTTCGTGGGCCGAAACATAAAGGACGCTGCGTCGTGGACGATACTGATAGGTCATGATTGACTCCTTTTTTCTTGTAACTCAGCGATCATTTGTTTTCTTAATACTTTACCATTTTTAGTGCGTGGAAAATCATTATAAAAATGTATGATTTTGGGTGCTTTATATTTAGCAAGATTGTTGCTGCCAAAATCCAATAATTCTTGCTCGCCTAATTCATTATCCTGATGCAAAATTACACAAGCGCTCACCAGCACTTTATCTTTTCCCCATTCTTCACCTAATGCAACACAATCTGCGATGGCCGGATGAGTTTTTAAGACTCTCTCAATTTCATGAGGAGAGACTCGATAACCAAAGGTATTGATCATGTCGTCCTTGCGTCCTAAAAACCAAATATATCCATCTTCATCCATTCGAGCGTAATCGCCGGTAAAAAAATAATCGTCATGTTTGGCTTTTTTAGTCTCTTCAGGTAATTGCCAGTAGTTTAAGAAAAGCCCGGGATCCGATCCCGGAATAGCAATCATACCTTCTTTGCCCTCAATCACTGGAGAACCATCTCCTGCTAATAATTGGATATTATGGCCGGGTTGTGGAAAGCCCGCCGCACCGGGTCTAATAGGCCGATCAATTCGTTGAGAAATATAATAAGAAAACTCGCTCATGCCAATGGCTTCAAATACATCCTGTTTAAACCTGTCCCGCCAAGCGGCTAACATTTCATCCGACAAATGCTCGCCAGCACTCATACAGTGGCGTAGTGATGGAACATCTTTGGCACTAAATTTTGTCTTTTGAATTATTTGCCGATAAATTGTGGGTACGCCGATAAATATACTGCAATCATGTTTTTTGATCAGCTTTGGCCAGGTGCTCGCATCGTTTTTGCCTTCATGCACAATGACCGTATGACCATGAAATAATGGGTCCATCAATGCCGAGCCTAAAACATAAGTCCAATTGAATTTTCCGGAATGCATAATTCGATCGCCTGATTTAAAATCGAACCAGTATCGGCTAGCGGGCAATCGACCAATCAAAGAACGGTGAGCATGCAAAACCCCCTTTGGGAAACCGGTTGTACCAGAGGTGTACACTAGATAGGCTGGGTCATTGGCCTTGCTCTGATTGATTTTATCTGTAGTGATCGCATTTTTCACTAATTCAGCCAAGTCTAGCAGGCGAATGTCAGATTGAGTATTTTCCGAAGGCATTTCACCTTCTCCGGCCAATAAAACGACGGTAAGTTCGCTCGGTTCATCAAGAATAGATTGTAATTCGGACCACATGGATTTAGCGGTAATTAGTATTTTTGCGCCGGAATCTTTAGCTAAATAAGCGACTTCGGAAGCGGCCAGTAAGGTCGATGTTGGTACCGCAATCGCGCCATGTTTTAGGCACCCAAAAAAGCTTTCGGGATAATCGGTAGAATTTGGTAAACGGATCAAAACACGGTCACCAATACAAACACTTAGTTGATTCAGTATGGTGACGATTTTTCCACTTTGTTGATCTAACGCCCTGTAGGAAAGTTCTTTTGTACCTAGCTGATTATCTTCGACAATGAACGCAATGTTATCTCCATGATCATCGCCCGCATGTTGTTTAACACACTCATTGGCAATATTAAAATACTCTGGAACAGTCCAATCAAAACCATTTTCAGTTTGATTTAAATATTTATCTAATTGACTCATGTTAAATTCGTCCGTAGGGCCAGTTTTCTCGAATAACGTGTATCGGCAATAGTTTTAATACATCCATCGCAAATTGTTTGTCGTCATCATTGAGTGATTTAAGTGCATAGGCCCTTAGTAAGGTTTGTAAGGACTTACCAAACATCGGCGGATCTAGCATTTCACCTTCAAATTTTATTGCTCCGCCTAATAAAGCATCCGCTTCGATGGCCGCTTTTAACATGGCGATGTTACGCTGAATGATCATTGGAGATGGAGTAAATGCCACTTTACATAAATGGATATGGTAGGGATGAATCACTTGTTTTCCGGTAAGCCCCATTTGTGCTTCGACGGTTGCGTGTCTATGAACCACGTGAGATTCATGATCACCGTGTAAATCTAACCAACGCCGGACATCGTGAGGTTCAATATTTTTTTCTGGCATGGGGGTTTCATTGATTAAAACTTCAACTCCACCAATTACTCCTTTTCCAGCGATACGAGCCTCCAGTAGAAGATTTCGTAAATAGGTTTTTAATTCGTCAATCCAGCCCTCTGGTGTTAAATGGATCGCCATCGCTTTGGAAAAATCATGAATGCCAAAGACCACATGTTTTACCGTTGAAAATTGCATCAATTCTGGCGCTAGCTTAAGAGAACGAGGATGCTCGATGATCGGTTGAATTTCAATCTTAGGGTTAACCCCCACCAGCCAGGCGGATAAATCTCTAATTTCCGCTGCACCGTACATTTCACCGGCTTTAGCCAGTACAATCACATCAATATGTTCTGCGACATCTCGGATCATTTCGAGATCTTTTTCGTATTCATCGGTTCTAAAAGGATTGATCCGGAGGGCTATTTGGAATTTTCGCTCAGGAAATTGTGGTAATTCATTGCGCAGCAGCTCACGGCTCATTTCTTTTTGGCGGCAGCCATCTTCCAGATCAAACAATAAAGTGTGGGCCGCGCAGTAATGTGCATGCTTTCGTATTCGGGCAACTGCTTGCTCCATGGTTTCGTATTCACTGTCCTTTGGAGAGTACTTAACGGGTGGATAATAAAGCTGAATACCAGGCCAGAAGCCACCTAGCACATCTTCTTCATTGACATGTTCTAAGAATTCATTGTGATAATTCATCTTCTTTTCCCTAGTTACTGTGGCCAGAATGGGGTTAAAAATTTAGAACTATTGAATAATGACCACAATTTTCGCCTTACTCAACTGGTCGGATGTCTTGAATGGCGCTTAAATCATACCGATTTTAGCCCAGAATACAAACATTTGTTTTAGCTAAAGAGTTTTTGATAATACTTAGAATAATGTATCTAAGGTGAATAACAACCCACTTTTGCACAAATGTGACTAAAGTCTAGGTAGGCAGTGTTGCATTGCTAAGATGTTTGGGTATAAATTACATAAGGATTTTTATTTAAACAAAAGATAGGAGCGGAATATGTCTACTAATGTACATCCAAATGACGCTTTGTTTGATGCGGAAAAGCCATTTCCCGTTATTCCGAGTTGTGAGCATTTTGCCGGTAGTGAGAAATTAATGCTAAAAGCATTAGAAATGCAGAATAAATTTGGCCCGGTATTTGATATCACTTGTGATTGCGAAGATGGCGCGGCTGCGGGGCAAGAGGCTGAGCATGCTGAAATGGTCGCTAGAGTTATATCCAGTGAAGCCAATACTCATAATATGATGGGTGTACGGATCCACGATTTTAGCCACCCTCACTGGAAAGCTGATGTGGATATATTGGTTCCTAAAATTGGCAATAAGGTCGCGTATATCACTTTACCTAAATCGACTCAAGCTTATCAAATTGAAGTGATGGTGGGATACATTAAAAAGGTTGTCGAGAAAAATAATATTGAGCGAGAAATCCCCATTCATGTATTAGTTGAAACCCACGGGGCATTAAAAGATGTTTGGAAAATTGCGGAAGTTGATTGGATCCAAGTACTGGATTTTGGCATGATGGATTTTGTCAGCGGTCATTATGGTGCCATTCCTGCCGCTTGCATGCGAAGTCCCGGACAATTTGATCATCCGTTATTAGCTAGAGCCAAAACTGAAATGGTTGCGGCGGCGCTTGCCAATGGGATTGTGCCAGCACACAACGTCACCTTAGATCTTAAAAATTCGGAACAAACAAAATCGGATGCCAGTCGCGCCAGAAACGAATTCGGTTTTATGCGTATGTGGAGTATTTATCCGACTCAGGTTGAAGCGATTGTTGAAGCAATGAAACCAGATTATTCCGAAGTAGAAGATGCTCAAGGTATTTTGCTAGCGGCACAAAAAGCTGATTGGGGACCGATCCAATATGATGGGGAATTACATGATCGAGCCACCTATCGCTATTTTTGGCAATTGCTGCAAAGGGCTCATGTGAGTGGATTGGAATTATCGGAACAAGTGAAAACTGCGTTCTTTTGATTGCAGCTCCTTTCCATGAGAGGAGGGGAATAGGGGGATATTTTTTTAAGATCAAAAGCGGTTTCGCAGCGCTGCGAAACACCTCCAAAAATGGAACAAAATGTAAAAATTTTCAGACATTTGTACCGATCCTTAAATTTTTTAAAACGATTCATTTTTTGAAACGTATGATGCGTTGGTGGTTGTAAAAACCCGTAAAATACGGGCTTTTATTGATGTGTAGAAAAGAGACTTTTGTAAAAGTCTAATATATGGGATAGAGTGGTTAATATCACCTAATCACCTTTATTGGAACTCATATGAAAACAATAAAAATTGCACTTCAATTTTTCTTATTTTTAGTCTTATCGCCAGTATTTTCAGCAGACTATCTACTTCATGTCGGCGGGTTGATTGACGTAGAAAAGCTTAAAGTATACAAAAATCAGTCAGTGCGTATTTCCGGTAACAAGATTATTGCTGTGGAAAAAGGATTTATCGAAAAATTGGACAATGAAATCCTACTCGATCTTAAAAGTAAAACACTAATGCCTGGCTTAATGGATATGCATGTTCATATATCCGGTGAAATCAATAAAACTTCCTACAGTGAAAGGTTCTTTATGTCTAGTGCTGATTCTGCGTTGAGAGGCAGCGTATTTGCAAAAAGAACATTAGACGCCGGTTTTACCACCGTTAGAGATTTAGGTGATTTGGCCCCTGGAGTAGTCGTTTCACTAAGAAAAGCCATTGATAAAGGCTATATTCAGGGACCAAGAATTTATGCGGCTGGAAAAAGTATTGCCACAACGGGTGGTCATGCCGATCCAACCAATGGTCTCCGTTCGGAATTAATGGGCGATCCAGGCCCTAAACAAGGAGTGATTAATGGACCTGAAGATGCGATGAAAGCCGTTCGCCAGCGATATAAAGAAGGCTCAGATGTGATTAAACTAACGGTTACTGGCGGCGTTTTAAGTCTGGCAAAAAGTGGTTCTAATCCTCAGTTTACTCAAGAAGAATTAAATGCCATTGTAAAAGCTGCCAAAGATTATGATTTTGTGGTTGCCGTTCATGCTCATGGCGCTGAAGGTATGAAGCGAGCTGTGTTGGCCGGTGTTGACTCGGTTGAGCATGGCACTTATATGACCAACGAAGTGATGCGGTTAATGAAGAAAAAAGGGACTTATTATGTACCCACTATTACCGCTGGAAAATGGGTGGCAGAGAAAGCAGCGATCGATGATTATTATCCAGCCATCGTGCAGCCAAAAGCCGCTGCGATTGGACCGGTTATTCAAAATACCTTCGGCAAGGCTTACAAAAAAGGCGTTAAGATTGCTTTTGGCACGGACGCTGCGGTATTTCCTCACGGTCTGAACGGACGTGAATTTAAATACATGAATGAAGCCGGTATGCCGGCTATTGAAACTATTCAATCAGCCACTTTGAATGCAGCAAAATTGCTAAGAATTGAAGATGAATTGGGAAGCATCAAGGTCGGTAAGTTAGCCGACCTGGTGGCGGTGGATGGCGATCCTCTTAAAGATTTAAGCTTGATGGAGAAGGTCTCTTTTGTAATGAAAGATGGGGTGATTGTTAGGCAATAGTTGGTTGATTTGTGAAGGTAAAAAGGGGAAATAATAAGACATTCTAATGGCTATCAAATAACTCCCCAGCCGTCACTTCAAAATCCAACCGATTCTGACGAGGCGGCAGTGGGCAGGTCGCAAATTCGGTAATCGCACAAGGCGGGTTGTAGGCACGGTTAAAATCAATTACTGTCATATCACCTTCTTTGGGCCATTCAACGTCTAAATATCTACCCGCTCCATAGGTACTTTCTTGACTGGTTCCATCAGCAAACATGATGGACATGGGGGTCTCTTTACCGTAAGACACAGCTTGCATGCGTATTGTTTTTCCACCATATTCAAATTCTAACCAGCCCGCTGAATTATTTTTTCTAATCGTTTCATAGACTGTTGCAATGTTAATCGTTTGCGGTTGTGTATGTCTTATTAACCGGGCAGGGAAAACCCAAGACTCTGAAAAGGGGTAAAAATGAGTTCCCTTGAATTTACCGATCGCCGGATTGCTAATATTTTTAAGTCGTATGGCAAAACCTCGTTCCCGTTTAATAATATGAAAGGAATAATCACCTAACGTCACTAGACTTTCGTTTAAGGCTAAAATTTGAGTATCGATGTCTTTACCATCGATCCTCACATCTTGCGATGAACGGGTGAAGGTAACGGTTTTTTTATCAACAAAAATATTGCCAAAATCGAGAGGTAATCCCTTTGGAAAGCGATGTTGTTTATCATTGGCGGAACCAAGGCTATTCGGTCCTTTGCTTAACCAATACAACCCGACCAATGATAACCAGCCACTATTTGATCGACGAGCTTGATCGTATTCTTTAACCCAAGATTGCCATTGTTCTTTGGTGGAATTAGCACTTGGTTTGTTTTTTGAGATAGATGGGGTAGAAACAAAGGCAATTGCAACTACGGACAGTGCACTTAGTATTAACAGAATTTTTTTCATTATTATTTTTCTCCAAGATTACAGCCGGAGAGTTATTATAGCCGGATTTTGGATAAAAATACTAGTCTGTCACCCTGTGAAGGGGGGGGACTAGTATTTTGACTTAAGGGTGAGGTCAATCTATTTCGAGATGTGATTTTGCCGTTGGTATCTTAATGTTAAAACAAACACCTTGAATATCGAGCGGTTTGAAGCTTAGTTTGTGGATATTTTTAAAAGGGGTTAGTTGTATCACCCATTGACTTCTTTGGTTCGCTTTTGGTTGCAGCCATTCGAATTGGCTGGATGCTTCTATTGGATCAGAGTCGTCTATGTTTTCATTGCTTGTTACCGGTTCAATCGATTTTACTTGAATGGAGACTATCGGAATATCGGACTGAATGGCTAATTCATTTGACCATTCGGTTTCGCTTTTTTGTTTAACGTTCATTCTCGTACCGTTAAATCGACTATTGATTGTATAGTCGATCGATTCTCCGCTGGCAAGGTCGAGTCTGAGTTGATAATCACACTCTCTATTCTCGATATTGGTCGCTTCGATAGAACCTTGATAACCTCTTACTATTTCACTGGCAAAAAATAGCCCCAGCCCTTTACCATGATGTTGTCTGTTTTTTCGGGTAGAAAAACCCAGTTTAAATATTTCATCGATTGCTTCGGGTTTGATGTGTGGCCCCCGATTGTAAATAGAAAACCGGGCGTACTTATCTTCTGTAAGTAAGCGAACAATTATTCGGTCGGTTTTTTGTTTATAGCGATTTTTACTGCTAAAAAACTGAGCATTTTTAATTAAATTTTCTAACAACAAAATAATATGATTATGGTTACCTAATAATTCCGGTGTGGCAGCTAAGTCAATACAATATCGTTCGTTTTCAAATACAAAGGGCTTGTCTAATATCGTTTCATTTATTTTCGCCAAAGCGATTAAATTTTTGATTTCAATATCATCGGCAATCATGGAAAAAGTCATCAAAATCGCTAGTTGCGGATTAAAAGTAGGAGATAGTGGTATGCTTTGAGTGATATCAAGCGCCTTCTGGCTATCCAGTTGTAACTGATAATAATGTTCTTCATTATCGATTAGTTGATTGCCAATGTGCAAAGCCATATTGTCTGCGGTGGAAAGGTCGAGTAGGTCCCAAAGATAACGCATTGCATCCAACGCGCTTTGATAATCTGTTAGGGCATTGATCGTGTGTTTATCCGGCTCGTTTTCACCTTCACTAGCTTGCTCATACATTGCTAGATATTTTTGTTGCTCTACTGCTTTATTAAGCGCGGTAATCACCTTGTCGTAACTAATGACACCGTTATGTCTAACTTCTGAAGCGATGCCTTTAAAATGAATAAATTTCTCGTCATACTCCATATATTCTAATAGTTTGTCACTGATAAAAATCTTGAGTTTTTCAGAATGATCTGAAAAGGTGTTGGCTCTTTGCTGTTGCTTTTTTTTGCTTTGAGTGAGTATCACAAGCTGTTGTTGCAATTTTTTTAGCTGGCTATTTATTTGATGACGTTTATTGATGAAAAAACGAATGTCTAGCCAATAAATCAATCCCAATAAAAAGATCAAAACTATATTTTCTTGACCGGCCATCCAACTGATTGTGATATTAAAAAAATCACTGAGTGGTTGGTTGGCGCTTAGTAACAAGAATCCAATCAATGACAGGGAAGCAACAATACTTAACCACGGAAAGTGGATGTAGATGTTTTTCGATTGTCGTGCATTTAAAATATTATTTTTAAAGTTTTCTGCTTGTTCAGGATCGTGTGTATCTTGAGAATTTGGCATTGAAGTTATTTGATCCACGAATAAGCTCCTTGATCGCCGAATGTCACAATACCTTTACCTTGTTTGCAAGAATCTAAAAAACTCGTTTGATGGTTTTTTTTTGCGGCTTGTTCAAATGAGTGTCTTAAGGTTTTGATGTGCTGTCGGTAGCTGGCATAGTTAAAACGTTCACTTTGCAATTTTTCTTCCATTTGTAAGGTGCTAATTGGGCGTGGTGATGACTCCACTAGGAATTTAAGGATTTTCCTTGGTGTGGGGGCTAAAGGGCGTTGACTGTTGGCTGGATTCATCAATCTTTCACTAAACCAGTAGACGTTCCAAGTAGCCAAATCAATGCTTAAATTCCCACTAACTAGACTATCGTCTGTGCTTATATTTTTTTGACTGTCTGAGATATTTTTATGACGAAGCAGGGCTTTTATCCGCCAGCATAAAACTTTTTCAATATTTTCTTGATGTTTTGCAATAAAATCCTGCGAGGCATTTTTATCGAATACTTTTTCTTCGATCCCCGTGCCACTGTGTTCGGAAAGAAATATAATGGGAGTTTCGGGCCATTTTTTTCTCACTAAACTGGATACGGTCAATCCAGCATCGTCATTTCCGCTCATATTGGCATCTAAGATAACAATGTCTGGTGCCGATTTCATTTGATTGATGGCCTGACAGGCTGATTCAATAAATTTGTGTACTATAATATTATTGGGAGGGGCGTCGGTATCTTTGGTATTGACTGCGATCTTGCCATCAAGTGAGAAGTCAGCATTTTTCAATACGGATATAAATTTATCTATCCAGTGAAATTGGTCCTCAACCCAGAAAATGGTGGCCATATCTAATTTTAATTCTCTTATTTGAGCTTGTTTCTTTAGTCACAGGTGCAGGTTAATGGAGCATGCCTCTGTGCTGCGAAAAAGGCTGAAGTTAACCATTTTCCCAATATCAGGACTTCCTATATAACATTTAGTATCACTTCGCAGTGAGATGTCGCTCCTACCGGAAAATAGTATTCGAATTTGTTGATCTACAGTTTAGCACGACTACAAAAATATTTTTCTCACCAATTTTTCACAATCATCATGCAGACTATATTACCTCGACACAGCAAATAACATAACCGGGAGATCCTCATGGATAATCAACTTTTGCTAATATGGTCTGATAACGCGGCCACGTCTATAGTCATCTGGTCTATCATTGTGATAATCAGTTTCTATTTAGGCAGAAAACAAGCACACCAAGTACTAAAAGTAACAGGCCGAATGATTTATTCGACAATGAGACTTTGGGATTTTAGTTTAAGTCAATTGGAAGGGCGTTTAACGAACCGAAATCGGGAAATTCTATTGGCAAATGGTACAAAAGCTGCCGAAAACTCGATTGAGCGTGAGTTTACCCGGGTTAATAATATTGTCAAAAAAGATCTTTCTAAGTACCCTAGTTTGCATCGTCAAATTGCAGAATCTATTGAGCAGATTGAGTCGGATTACCAAAAATCTGCCGAAGCTGCTCCATTACCACCAGCGTGGGGGGATGTCGTGCAAACGATTGCTGCTTTGCCGACGGGAGGCGATCCGACCGTTAATAAGATATTGGTCAATATTAAAAAAGCCGTTGAAGAGTCTCATCAACAAACTCTAAAAGCTTATAAAAAATCCAGTGCTCAGAGTCATCGATTGCTCAAAAATATGCAACCTGAATGGCGAGAAATTAGCGAAAAGCTGAGTGAGGTCGATCAAAAAATAAATGGACTGGACCAGTGTTCTAAAAAAATTGATGGTCAAATCCAAAATTATAGTGAAATGTTGGCTGATCAGGATTCGGCGGTAAATTCTTTAGCGTCCTCTTCTTTGACTCAGTTTTTTATCTCTGGTCTGGTGTTGGTGATTGCGACGCTGGGCGGCTTGATTAATTTTCAATTGATTGCTATGCCAATGGCGGAAATGGTAGGAGGTTCCAGTTATATAGGTTCATTAAAAACGTCTGATATTGCTGCGCTAGTGATTATTTTAATTGAAATCGCAATGGGATTGTTCTTGTTTGAGTCTTTACGTATCACTAATCTATTTCCCGTGATTAGCAGTATGGATGACAGAATGCGCCGTCGTATGATGTTTGTGACATTTTTTATCTTGGCGATATTGGCCACGATTGAATCATCACTGGCCTACATGCGTGACTTATTAGCACTCGATAGAGAAGCATTGCAACAATCACTGATTAACGCTGGGACCACCAGTGGGATCGTTGAAGCACAGTTTCGCTGGATCCCTTCGATAGGGCAAATGGTGATGGGATTTATTTTACCTTTTGCACTGGCTTTTATCGCTATTCCTCTTGAGTCGTTTATTCATTCGTTAAGGATCGTAGTAGGATTATTAGTGATCGGTTTGATTCGAATGTTTAGAATTTTGTTAAGAATGACGGGTGGGTTTACTCACCACCTATTCAAAATGTTTGTACATTTATTTGATTTAGTCATCATGGTGCCGCTAAGCATCGAAGGGCTATTTAAAAATAAAGCACCGTCTAAAACTGAGCAAGCAGACCTTAACTTAGAAAAATCCATTTAAATTGAGAGAGGTAAAAAAGCATGAAAAATTTAATTCAAAAATATATGATTAAAAAGGTGGCCGTGGCAATCGTTTTTACTAGTAGTTTATTGCTGACCGCTTGTGATGCCAATAAACCGGCTAACAAAGCCGTGTATCTTCTTTTGGATACTTCTGGTACGTATACACAAGAGCTTGCCAAAGCTCAAGCGATCATGAACTATCTACTTGCAACCCTTAATAGTGGCGATTCGATTGCGATCGCTAGGATTGATAGCGGCAGTTTTAGCGAAAAAGATATTATCGCTAAAACTACTTTTGATTTACGTCCGAGTACTGCTAATGATCAAAAGAGATTATTTAAACACAAGGTTGATCAATTTGTCTCTAGCGTAAAATCAGGTAGTCGTAATACGGACATTACAGGGGGGCTTATTCAAGCGTCTGATTTTGTCAATGAAACCCAGGCCGGTGAAAAATATGTATTAATTTTTTCTGATCTGGAAGAAGATCTTGTTAAAGGGCATGTGCGGAATTTTCCGATTAATGTTCAGGGAATTAATGTAGTGGCATTGAACGTGACCAAACTGCGTTCGGATAATATTGACCCGAGAGATTACAAAAAACGACTATTGGAATGGCAGGCGCGGGTAGAGCAGGGTGGTGGTTTCTGGCGTGTTCTTAATGACTTGGAACGATTGGATACGCTCATTAATTTTAGATAAATGAACGTTAGATATCAATGGTATTCGCGCTTGAAGTACAATGTAATCTGATAGGATTTTGAAAGTTTAGAGCGAAACACCATTCGATTCGATTCAAAGTCCATAAAAATTTGTTCCGTAGATGGGTAATCTTGTAGTAGGATAACAGACTACACATTTTTTATCGTTATGCTGTGCAACAGTATTTCTTCATAATAATACGGGATAAATGAGAAACATATGGACTTAATCGAACTTTTAGCTGCGATGGTGGTGCAGCAAGCATCTGATTTATTTATCAGTGTAGATTGTGAACCACTGGTCAAAGTAGAAGGTAAAATACGTCCAATAAGAGACATACGGTTGGATGAACAAAGCAATCACGAATTGATTTATTCGATATTGGATGAGTCTGATATCGTTACATTTGAGTCTGAAAAAGAGCTTAACAAATCACTAAAAATTGAGTCTTTGGGGCGCTTTAGGATCAATGTCTTTCGCCAAAGCGGTGAGCCTGCGATGGTGGTTCGTTATATCAAAAAAATAATACCATCAATTGAAGAACTCGGACTACCTGCTGGTCTAAAAGATTTAATTCAATTGGAACGCGGTTTGATTTTGTTAGTTGGTGCTACTGGTACAGGTAAATCAACCACCCTTGCATCGATGATTGATCATCGAAATAGTAATCAAACCGGTCATATCCTGACTATCGAAGATCCGATTGAGTTTACCCACAAAAATAAGAAAAGCCTAGTGAATCAGCGCGAAGTTGGAGTTGATACCGAATCCTTTGAAATTGCATTAAAGAACGCGATGAGAGAAGCGCCAGATGTTATTTTAATTGGTGAAATTAGAGATCGACAAACCATGAAACATGCGCTGACTTATGCAGAAACCGGTCATTTGTGTTTAGCCACATTACATGCCAGTAATGCTCATCAGGCGCTTGAGCGGATTTTTAATTTTTTTCCTGAAGAGGCCAAAAAACAGATTCTTCAGGATCTTGCTCTTAATTTACGAGCGATTGTCGCTCAAAGACTTTGCATCGGTATAGAAAATCATCGTGTCGCGGCAGTGGAAATGATGCAAGTCACACCTTATGTGAAGGAATTGATAGAATATGGAAAAATTGAAGAAATTAGTTTGGCAATGGAGCGGGCTGAAGACAAGGTTAATCAGACTTTCGACCAACACTTATACAAGCTAATAAAAGAAAATAAAATCACCTTAGAAGAAGGATTAAGAAAGGCTGATTCTAAAAACAATTTGTCGCTTAAATTTCGATTGCAAAAAAAGGGTAACAACAAAGAACAAGAGCAGATTAACCAGGTTGAATTTTCGATAAATAAAAAAGCACCTTTTGAGCACTATAATACTTATTCAATCAGAGCGCTAAAAGTGCGTTCGAAATCTGAAACCATTAAGCAAAAAATAAACATGGCGTTAATGATTGCTTTAGATAATAAAGGGCTTCGTTTAGTTGAAGGGGGAGCAGACTTGGAGATTCAATATGTATTAGGTATCAAGATTGAAGAAGGATTGAAACTTGAACCCATTACCGGACAACAAAACACCTTCAAATACATAGATGCTTCGGATAAAGAATTTACCATTTTAATGATTAATATTATTGATATGGATACTAGAAAACCCGTTTATCGAATTACAGCCAGCAAAAAAAAATCAAGTTATGAAGACAGTCAGGGACAGATCAATGCTGCTATTAGCTCATTATTGAAAAGTTTTCCGGTGAATGAGCCATCAAACCTTAATGATACAAAATGATATTTCAATAACCAAGTTATTGTATGAGCCTCAAAAATAACGAAATACAACTAGGCAGTCTTCGCTTGGAAATTGAAGCCAACCAAATTTATCATGGCGATCAGTGTTTTCAAGTGGAGCCAAAGGTCGTTAGTGTCATTCATTGTTTGTATAAAAATCGGAATAAGGTTGTAAGCCGCAAAGACTTGATCCGTGAAGTCTGGCAAGGTCAAATTATTAGTAACAATGCGATTAGTCGTTCTATCTCTCAGATCCGAAAGCTCTTTAGTTTATCCGATCAACCAATACCCAAGATCGAAATTATATCCAGTGTGGGTTATCGACTGGTGATTATGGAAGGAGTTAGTAGAGAGCATATGTCTAATCGGGTACCGCCTAGTAAAGGTATTGTTGGTTCAGATTCAAGCTCAAGTAACCACTCTAAACGATTGGGTTTTGATCTAGCGAGCCTTAAAGTCATTCTTTTTGTTGTTTTTACTTTGGCTATTTTTGTTAGCTATATATTGGACAAAATACAGCCTGTCAATTTACCGCCAGAATACGTTCAACATACACTAACTCATTTAGCCGGGATTGAAAAACAAGCGAAGTTTTCACCAGATGGTAAGGCGGTTGCTTTTGCACATTCAGATAAAAATTCCGGTGATGAATATATATTTTTGAGTGATCCCGTTACTCAAAAAAATACTCAATTAACGGATTTACCGGCTTATCTACTTAGGCTCGCTTGGAGTCCAGATTCAAGCAGAATTATTTATAGTTATTGGAATAATTTTTATGAGCGCCGCTGTGCGATTAATTTAGTTAGGCTTAACGAAAATAAAGAGCTACTTAGCAATCAAAAAATTATGGACTGCTCTGAACGGTCACTGGTTAATTTGGCCTGGAATGAGAGTGGTGAGGTCGTTTATTTTAATACTAGGCCATCAATCGACAGATCTTATTCCATTAATCGTTATTCGTTAATAACTAAAAGAACCATTCAATTGACATTGCCACCACAAAACGGAAATCTAAGAGGTGATTATTTTATTATTGGTAATTTATCTGGTCGCAAAATAGCGATTGCCAGATATTTAGATATCCATAAAATAGATTTGCGGATCTACGATACTCGCTCAAATAGCATTCTTGCGAGTAATATTATGACCAATCAACTAACCGGGATCACTTGGTTGGGGAATTCAGATGACCTCTTGCTCACCATTGATAACAAACTATATCGATATAACTATTTAAGCAATAGAAAACAACTTTATCATCCCGTAAGCAAAGATACTGATAGTTTTAGTACGGACAGTGATGCGAAACGGATTGTGTTTACCCGCTCTAATATTGATGTCAATTTATTTTCGATTGATTTACCAAGTGGGCGGAAAATTGCACAAATAACCAATGAAACGTCAGATGAATTTATGCCAGCCTATGCTAATACTAGTAATGAGATTGCTTATTTGTCTGATCGTTCTGGAAAAACGCAAATATGGGTGGTTGATGCACAAGGTCATAGTAGGCAAGTGTCTGATTCGCCTGTTTCTTTAGGGTTAACGCCACTCAAATGGTCGCCGGATGATCGATTTATTTTGTTTCAACATCAGGAAGAAATTTTTTTACTAGATGTCAACAGTCATTCGATAGAGCGTATTGTTGATCGTTTACATAAACCTTATGTAGCCAATTGGTCTTGGTCTGGTGAGGCTATTTTTTATTCTTCCGATAAGAATGGAGAATGGCAGATCTGGCAATATATCTTATCAACAAACGAACATTTGCAAGTGACACTTGAAGGTGGGTATAGTGCCAATCAGGATATAAATGGCGACTTATATTTTTCCAAATTTGACCAATCTGGTATGTGGAAATTGATTCCCGACAGAACGTCTAAATACGGATTCTCAGAGCCGATCAAGGTATTTGATCATTTTGATGAAAGCAATTGGATCAGTTGGCAGTTGCTTGAAAATAATATCTACTATGTTTCTGTTGAAGAGCAAGGCAAAGGTTTGTTTCGTTATGATATATCTTCAAACACTAGCCATCTTATTTTTCCTTTTGATGAAAAATACTTGCCTTATTTTTCAGTAAAGGGAAATCTAGCCATTTTTACGATCATGGAAAATCGAGAAAGTAGTATTGAAATCCTTAATCAGGTTAATTAATTTTGAGTAGTTCAATTAGTAATTCGGGTTGTGAAAAAGTATATTCCAATTAACCAATGAGTCTGAAATAGGTGGAGTCATTTAAGCTATATTTCTATACGCATCAGCATGGCGATATATTAAAAAGTAATGGATAGGGCTAACGTAATCGGTTTGCAAGCGACAGGAAAAGGGCTTCGCGGTTTTGGAATAGCTATGCTTGCAGGAGATAGACCAATGCCATTAAATATATTAAGAGACTTAATGGGGCATACCGAAACCAAGACCACTGAAATTTATTTACAAGCCGTTGGCAAAGAAAAGCGTAAATTAGTGATGCAAGCTTGGGAAAGTTAAAAATCTCGGCAGCAAGCTAGCCGAGTTTTAAAACAATCCCAACTGTCGAGCTGGCTCTTCTTTACTATCAAGAACGACTAACTGGTTTTGAACGTACTTCCTGATCGTTTTTTCATCCGCATTGCCAATAGTTTCAACAAAAAAACTCTGAGTCCATAATTTACCACCCCAAAAATATCTCTTTTTAATCTCTGGAAATATTCTAAAAAACTCCCTCGCAGAAATACTTTTGATTATTTGCATTATTTTGCTTGGTGACTGCTTTGGTAGGCCTCGAACTACCATGTGAATATGATCTTCAGGTATTTCTAGTTCAACGATATCAATCTCGTAATCATATCCAATCTTTTGAATGATGGTCTTCATTACTTCTCGTTGAGGCTCTACAAATACTTTATGCCGATACTTTGGTATCCAAACGAAATGGTACATTAACCTAAAAACATGATG
>Ga0256845_1000963_pt1 | contig 24591 bp, 26 predicted proteins | sample RiftiametaG_FD_189101 | JGI IMG/M metagenome (GOLD analysis project Ga0256845, IMG submission 189101) | Tube worm associated microbial communities from hydrothermal vent at the East Pacific Rise, Pacific Ocean - Riftia | ecosystem: Host-associated > Annelida > Integument > Unclassified ... | reverse complement strand
AGTTAAAAACGATTTTATGGCAGGACCATTTATCAACTACACCATTATTGATAAAAAAAATAACAGATTATTGGTTTTTGAAGGGTTTACTTATGCACCTTCTGTAAACAAACGAGAGTTCATTTTTGAGTTGGAAGCTATTGCAAAATCAATGGTTATCAACTAATTAAAACACCTATTCTTACAAACCCGAAAACAGTTGTTTTCGGGTTTTTTGTTTTTATTCCTTATATTTGAGAAAAATCAAAACATATTATATTATGAAATTTAACTTTTTAACAACCGCTATTGCGGCACTTGTACCTTTAGTAATAGGCTTTTTATGGTACGGCCCAATGTTATTTAAAAATGCTTGGATGAAAGAGGTTGGTTTTACTGACGACTCTATGAAAAGTGCAAACATGGGAATCATCTTCGGGTTAAGCTATGTCTTTTCTTTTTTAATTGCTTTTATTCTGCAAACATTTGTAATTCATCAATGGGGCGCTATGTCTGTGTTGGCTGGTGAACCTGGTTTTATGGAAGAAACTGGAGAAGCACATACTTATTTTACCAATTTTATGGAAACCTACGGAGACCGATTCAGAACCTTTAAGCACGGTGCATTACACGGAACAATGATTGGCTTTTTAATCGGATTGCCAATTTTAGCAATCAATGCAATGTTTGAAAGAAAAGGTGCAAAATATATAGCAATTAACGCTGGTTATTGGATAATTACCTTGGCTTTAATGGGCGGTATTTTAGGACAATGGGTATAAAAAAAGCTGAATTTATTTTATAAAAAAAACCTCGCAATTGCGAGGTTTTTTTTATAATGTAATTAAAATTATTTACTTTTTATCAGCAATAACTTCAAATACAATATCTGCAACAACAGATCTGTGTAATCTAACAGATGCATTGTATTTACCTAATCGTTTTATGTTACCTCCAACAACTTTGATAAACTTTTTATCAATTTCTGTACCTGCTTTTGCAATAGCCTCTGCTACGTTTGCATTATTTACAGATCCAAATAATTTATCTCCAGAACCTACTTTAGAAGTAATTTTAATTTCATACCCCTTAATAGCATCTGCTATTTTCGTTGCGTCTTCAATTACTTTTGCTTCTTTGTATGCTCTTTGTTTTACGTTTTCTGCCAATACTTTTTTAGCAGATGAAGTAGCTAAAATTGCTTGTCCTTGTGGTATTAAAAAGTTTCTACCATAACCGTTTTTAACCGTTACAACATCATCTTTAAATCCTATATTTTCTACGTCTTGTTTTAATATCAATTCCATAATTCTACTTCTTTAATTATTTTAACAAATCTCCAACGTAAGGCATTAACGCTAAGTGACGCGCTCTTTTAATTGCTTGCGCAACTTTACGTTGATATTTTAATGATGTTCCTGTTAAACGTCTTGGTAAAATTTTACCTTGTTCGTTTACTAAATACATTAAGAAGTCTGCATCTTTATAATCGATATACTTAAAGCCCTTTTTCTTAAAACGACAGTATTTTGCTTCTTTTTTAGTGTCTATATCAAGCGGAGTTAGATATCTAACTTCTGCTTGCTTTCCTCCTTTTGCTTGTTGCTCTATTGATGCCATAATTGCTTACTTTTTAACAGATTTAACACGTTCTCTTCTTTTTTCTGACCAAGCTTCTGCATGTTTGTCTAACCTTACAGTTAAATAACGCATAATACTATCGTCTCTTCTAAACTCAAGTTCAAAAGCAGTAATTTCTTGTCCAGAAATTTTGTAATCGAATAAGTGATAAAAACCACTTTTCTTTTTTTGAATTGGATAAGCTAATCTTTTTAAGCCCCAATCTTCTTTGGCAATCATTTCGGCTCCTTTGGAAAGTAAATAGTCCTCAAACTTTTTTACTGTCTCCTTTATCTGAGTATCAGATAAAACGGGATTCAAAATGAAAACAGTCTCGTAATGATTCATAATTGTAAATATTTAATTTTTATTTAAGCCTGCAAATATACAAAGTTTTCTGCAAAAAAATGTTTTTTAGCTGTATAAAAAACCAAAGAGTTTTTCTTAAATTTGTATTTCAAAATCACAATTAAAAATGGCGATTCCTAATTTACCAAACTTAATACATTATGCCATTCCGTTTTTTATTATAACCATTGTTCTAGAAGTTATTTTAACGGTAAAATTAAAACACAAAGAATACCAATATAAAGATGCTGCCTCATCTATTTCTATGGGGTTAATTGGCAATGTATTTCTAGGGTTATTAAGTAAAACAATGGTGTTTGCTGTATTTATGTTTCTTTATAATACATTTCATTTTATAGAAATTCCTATTGTATGGTGGAGCTGGGTATTACTTTTATTTGTAGATGATTTTACGTATTACTGGTTTCATAGAATTAGCCATGAAAGTCGACTATTTTGGGCAAGCCATGTAGTGCATCATTCATCAGAAAAATATAATTTAAGTACTGCTTTACGACAAACTTGGACAGGTAGTTTTTATTCTTTTATTTTTTGGATACCATTGGTTTTTATAGGATTTCATCCTGTAATGTTGTTTATGCAAATGTCTATCAGCTTGATTTATCAATATTGGATTCACACAGAATTGATTGATAAAATGCCAAAATGGTTTGAAACTATTTTTAACACACCGAGCCACCACAGAGTACATCACGCAACAAATCCGCAGTATTTAGACAGAAATCATGCTGGTATTTTTATCATTTGGGATAAACTTTTCGGCACTTTTGAACCAGAAAAAGAACAACCTGTGTATGGATTAGTGACTAATATCAACACTTATAATTTATTAAAAATAGCTTTTCATGAATGGATTTCTATGTTTTCTGATGCTTTTTCTGCCAAAACATCGCTCATCAATAAGTTAAAATATTTTGTAAAACCTCCTGGTTGGAAACATGACGGGACAGGAACTCTTTCTTCTGATTTACGCAAAGAATGGGCATCAAAAAAAGAATGACTAATCCAAATCAAATCGAAGACCAAGTGATATGTTTCTAGTATTTGTGTTTTTAAACAACGGGTTCAAATCATACTTTACATATAAACTTGTTGATTTATACCCAAGATACGCACTCAAGCCGTAGTTAACTCTATTCATATTAAAACCACCTTTTTGAATTTCTTCAATTTTATTTCCTTGTCCATTTGTAAATTCTAAATACTGTCTGCTTCCTAATTTAAACCCTACAAAAGCGCCCAATCCTAACCGAACAGACCTATGGGTTCTGTCTCGTAAAAAACCGTCATCATATTTTTTTGATTTCGAAAAATCAAATTCAAAATGCACAGGAAATGTCATCTGTACATGCCTTAATCTGTTTTCTGATAATGTGTTTGGATGTGTTTGTAGCGCAGTTGAGTTTCCGCTTACAACATGGTATTTGTTATTCTCTGCACGCAAATTATTCCACAAAAAAGAAACTCCATATTTTAGATACAAACTAGATGGTTTTTTGGTAAAACGTGTTTTCCAAGTAAAACCAATTTCATAGAAATGCGATTGCCAAAACTTGTATTCAGAATTATCTAACGAAGCAAATTTATTGTCAATCAGCACATTATTTACACCCATTGCAAACACAAACTGTGTTGTGGTACTTCTATTTTTTTTCTTCCTTCTGTTTTCTCGTTTTTCTCGATACTCTCTTTTCTTTTCATTAAATTTAAATTGATATGTTTTATTACCAATTGTAAACGTATTATCGTCATCATAATCATTCTCACTACTTGCAATTTTACCATTAATTTTATCCTGCACCAATTGTTGTAATTTCTGTTCTTGTATACCAACTCTTACTTCAATATTTTTTGCATGATATGACGCAGCTTCCTTTTTTAGAGTATCCGCTTCTTCTTTGGTAAGCTCTTTTTTCTCTACTCGAGCGTCAATTGCTTTTACTTTTTCTTTTAAAGAGTCTTTTTCTTGTTGGGTAATTAACGTTATCTTTTTTGAGATTTTACTTACCTCTTTTTCAAAAGTTTTTTCTTGAGAAAAGGCAATAGTTGTACATAACAACACGATTATTAATAGTGTATTTTTCATATTTATAAGTCTAAAATTATAGGTTTAATTTCGGGTTTACCGATTGTTTCTGTTTACAATTGCAGTTGCAATTATTGTTATTTTACTTTTTAAATTTTGCTTAAAACTGTTCTTAAAAAAATCATCATCTATATCTCTTTCTACTTCGGCTAAAATTGTAGTAGGATCTATTTTTAACTTCGATTTTTCTAACTCTTTTTTAATAGTTTTTAGTACATCACTTCTATTTACATTATATTTTGCATAATATTCTTGTACTTCTTTTTTGTTGTGAGTAACTGCATACAACAAATCTTTACCACTAACTTTTATACCTTTCTTTTCAGAAAATATTTTCTTCGGAAGATTTGTTTTTTTAATAATTTTATCAACTTTCGCAATTACAACAGGTATTTCTTTTACTGTTATGGGAGTACTATTTTTTTGATAATTTCTCTCTATAGCAAAAATTTGTCGCTTCTTTTTTTGAAGAATTTTCTTACTATTATTTGCGACTTCAATTGTTTTATTTGTGATATTGGTCTCTTTAAAATCTGATTCAATTTTTACAGGTTTTGGCGCTTCTACAACAATTACATCTTCTAGAATAATTTTTTCTTTTACATCATTTTTATTCATCATAAAAAACAAAGAAATTAATAAGGTTATCGATGCCGCATAACCAGCATATAAATACCACCGCTTTTTTTGCTGTTTTTTTTGATTATCTAACTGATCATTCAATCGTTCCCAAGCAGAAACAGAAGGTTCAAAAGTTCTGTTTTTGAATTTTTCTTGAAGCTTTTTGTCTATTTTATTTGTCTTCATTACTAATTTTATTCGCTTTTAAATAACTTGCTTGCAACCATTTTCTTGCCTTGAATAATTGCGATTTTGATGTACTCTCAGAAATTTGTAATTCTTTGGCAATTTCCGAGTGCTTGTAACCCTCTATAGCGTATAAATTAAACACTATTTTGTATCCGTCTGGTAAGTCGTCAATCAGTTTTTGAATATCTTCTACCGATGTGTTTTCTAAATTTGCAGTAGCGTTACCATCAAATAAAAAATCTTCATCTGTTAATTGAATCGGGTTCTTTTTTCGTAAATATGAAATACAAGTATTTACCATAATTCTACGAATCCACCCTTCAAAACTTCCCTTGTTTTTAAATGTGTGCAGCTTGGTAAAAACCTTTAAAAACCCTGTAAGCATCAAATCTTCTGCATGGTGTAAATCTTTTACATATTGCCTACAGACACCCAACATTTTAGGAGAAAACAGTGCAAATATTTCTTGCTGCGCTTCTCGGTTTTGTTTCTTTGCTTTTTTTATAAGCACTATTTGTTGGTTATGTAATGGTATAATTTTCAATCTAGATATACTGTTTTTACTGCCTTACAAATATAAAGACTACAAAACTATTGAAAAGGTTGCTTGTAAAAATTAAAAAAGAAAAGAAAATTTACCTTTTTAACATCCAAGAAGATGGGTTTAAGCGTTTTGTGTTTTTATAAAGCACAAATTTTAAAGTAGTTTTTCCTGTAACTTTATCAGTAAATATTTGTCCTAAATTTTGACCTGTAGTAATATTATCTCCTTTTTTAACATAAATTTTTTCTAGGTTATTGTACGCTGTAATATAATTTCCGTGCTGCACCAAAACCACTTTTTTCCCTTCAGATAATAATTGTACTCCTAAAACTTTTCCATTAAAAATACTTATTGCTTTTGCATATTTTTCGGTAACAATATACAGTCCCGTACTGTTTATGGTAATTCCTGACATTGTTGGGTGTTTTTGTACACCAAACCTACGCGTAACCAAACCTTTTTTTACTGGCCAAGGCAGTTTCCCTTTGTTCAATTCAAATTTTACGGCCAATGCTTTCGCTTCTGGGCTTAAAATAAAACCTGATGATTTTTTCGTGCCTTTTTTTCTTTTCCGATTCGATCTCGCAATCGCATCTCTAATAAGTTTATCTATTCTTTTGGCAATTTTACGATCTTCTTTTTGCTTTCTCTGTAATCTTCTTCGATATTTCTTTTCGCTTTTTTTAATCTTAGAAATTAAAACTTCTTGATTTTTTTTATCATCTTCTATACTCTTTTTCTGCTTTTTTTCTGATAAAACTAAGGTGTCTTTTACTTGCTTTTTTAACAGTAACGAATCTTTTAGCTTTTTAACAATTTCTGTTTGTACAACAATTTCTTTACCTTGTTTTTTTCTAAACGAAGTATATTGCTTCATGTACTGCAAGCGCTTATAAGCTTGATTGAAGTTTTTTGAAGACAACAAAAACATGGTTCTACTTTGTTGAGATTTGCTTTTGTATGATTTAAAAATCATATCCGCATAATCAGTCTTTAAATCCGCTAATTTTTTGTTTAATTTTTTGAGTTCTTTTTCGTTTTTCCGAATCTCTTTTTGTAAAATTTTAGATTCTAAATTAATCGTTGCAATCAATTCTTTTCTAACCTTTATTTTTTGATTAAAATCCTTTAATTCTTCTAAGGCGTTTCTTTCTTTTTTCTTGGTTTCAAAAAGTAGTTTGTTTACTTGCCTCATTTCTGTTTTCAACTTCTTTCGTTTCCTTTCTAGCTGTTTTCTGGTCTGCCCGATTGCCGATAAACTTATCAGTAAAAAACATAAAATTGATATGTAAATTTTTCTTTTTTTCACTATAAATCAATCCGTTTATAACCTGTTGGAATTTTAAAAGAGGTGTTTAGTTTTGTATCAAAAACAACCGATTTTACAGTGATATCAATTACTGTAAGTTTTTTGTTTTTCTTTGCTTTAATGATAATTTTATCAGGAAAAACCTCATTGTCTTTTAATGAATATTTTGGGTACAAAATATCTAATCGTTGATTTTTTTCAACATTTACCAAAGATTGTTTGTCTAATTTAAAATGTGATGGATTTATAAAAAAGAAAACATCAAACAAATCAGTTTGTTTTTTGGGCGACAATACAAATGTATTTCCTTGAATTTTCACTTCATTTCTCTCTTTTTTTACATTAAAAATTGCCTGACCCAACAACATGTTTTGCAACTGACTAAAGTTGATTTCTGTTCCTAATAACTTTTTAATCATAGAAAAATCTCCTTCAAAATAATTTTTTTGATAAGGAGAATAATAACGAACAGATCTAGGTGTTATTTTAGCTTTAAAAACAGTAATTAACTTTGTTCCTTTTAACCAAATTACTTTATCTTTTTTAATTTTCATCTTTACCGAAAAAGATGCTTTTTGCTTTGTGCCAATGTATTTTACTTTCAGTTTTGCATACACTGTTTTTTTAGAAAAATTTGCATTTATATGCTTTTTCGCTACTTTTCTAGCAGACATTTTTTTCGCCACCGCATTGGTCTCAATAATTTTTTTATTTGCTTTACAAGAAACCAAAATAATAATTAATAAAAAGTATTTTACGTATTTCATCTAAAGTTTTATTGCAGTTTTTTTGCTTTCAATCTATATTTTTTAACTTCTTTACTCTTTTTTAAACCTGTATAAGATTTTACCATTTCAAGATAAAAAACAATCATCATTTTGTTGTCATCAATTACAAAATCGATGCCATTTTCTAAACTTTCTAACGCTTTTTTAAACGATTTGGTATTATTTAACGCTTTTCCGTTTATTAAATAAATATAGGGTTGTGCAGGAAAAAGGTTGACACCAATTTTACTATATTTTAATAATTTTTCTGTATTTGTTGTCTCCGTTTTTTCTAAGATCTTCTTTAACGTTGTAAAATCTTTCTGTTTTTCAAATAGTTTTTCTAAAGAATACAAATCATCTTTTTTATTAACTTCTGTTTTTGTAGTCACATCATTTTTAACTTTAAACTGCTCTAAACGAGTTAAAATTCTATGTAATCTTTCAGAAATAACCTGTTCTTTTTTTAATCGCTTCAATAAAGAAATGGCTTCTTTATAATTTTTGTTTTGCAGATACAAAAAAACCAATTGTTCTCTTTTCTTCGGATGTTTTACTATCAACTTTTTTTGAAAGCGAATGGCGTCAGAAAAGTTTCTACTCCTTTTATAAACAACCACTAAATGCTCTAAAACCCACCGATTATCTGGCTCAATTTGTAGCGCTTGTTGTGCGTAAATCTCGGCTTCGTGTGTTTTATTTAAATGTAAATAATTTTTAGACAACTCAAATAAAACCGCATTTTTGTTTGGTAAAACCTGATTGCATTCTTCTAAGTACTGAATGGCATTTTTATAGTGATGTATCGCTTTTTCTGAAAGTGCTTTAAAAAAAAACTCTTGAAATTGTAGATTTTTTTTCTCATTTATTGAAACCTTTACAGGAATACTGTCTTGAGAAAATAAAAAAGGATTGTAAAACATTCCTATAAAAACGAAAAGTAGCACAATCTTTTTTTGCATAAAGTAATTCTTAACTTATGTCAATTCTGTATAATCTCCAATACTTACAGAGGTGAATTTTCCATTAAATTTAGCATAATTCCCAATCATCGCTTCCTCTAAATTGGCATTAGAAATAACCACATTATTTTGAATTAACGAATTTTTAATTGTTGTGTTTTCTACCAAACTATCTGCTCCAATAGAAACATAAGGACCAATTTTAGTGTTTTTTAACACCACATTTTTACCTATATAACAGGGTTGTATAATTTCTGAGTTTTCTAAAACCACATCCTCAGATACCAAATTATGTCCATCTGCTTGCTCAAACTCTAATACTTGTTTGTTGGTATCTACCGTTGGGTTTTTCTTTCCACAATCCATCCAAGTAGTTACTTTTCCTGGTAAAAATTTAGCGCCTTGTTGTTTTAAACTCTCTAATACTTCTGTTAATTGAAACTCTCCTGAAGGGCGAATATCATTATCTATTAAATGATTAATTTCTGATAATAACTTATCTCCATCCTTAAAATAATAGATACCGATAATGGCTAAATCAGAGACAAATTCTTTCGGTTTTTCAACAAAATCTGTAATAAATCCATCTTTTAATTTCACCACACCAAATGCACTTGGGTCATCTACTTGTTTTACCCAAATTGCACCGTCTGCATTAGCATCCAACGTAAAATCTGCTTTAAATAAAGTATCTGCAAAAGCTACCACACAAGGACCCGATAAAGATTCTTTTGCGCAATGAATAGCGTGTGCTGTTCCTAAAGCTTCTCTTTGTACATATACAGAACCTTTTGCTCCTAATTCTTTAGCTATATCTAATAATTTCTGCTCAGTATCCGCAGGAAATCCTTTTTCTGAAGGACCAATAATAAAAGCAATTTCTTCTATTTTTTGATTGACAACCGATGTAATATCTTCTACCAAACGTTGTACAATTGGCTTGCCCGCAATAACGGTTAATGGCTTTGGAACGGTTAGTGTATGTGGTCTTAATCGAGAACCTATTCCTGCCATTGGTACTATAATTTTCATATGCTTTTTCTTTTTTAAATCGTTGCAATATACCATTATTTATATAATTTTAAAAGAAGCCTTTACCGCAATATGTTATATAAAATTGGCTTGTAGTATATAAATTTATGTACATTTACCTCAACTAAAAAAACTATAGAATTATGATGAAAGATATTCATTCTTATTGGGCATACTTAGTGGTTGCACTATTAATTTTTACTGTTGTAAACGCTATTATTAGTATCAATAAAAAAAAGCCATTTTCAAATGAAAGTTTACGCTTAGGCTTATTTACACTAATTGTAGCTCACATTCAGTTATTAATTGGTTTGGCTTGGTATTTTATGAGTCCTGTTTACAAAGCATTAAAAGAAAATGGTGGAGAAGTTATGAAAGATTCTGAAGCAAGGTTATTGGCTATTGAGCATCCTTTAATGATGATTATTGCTATTGTACTGATTACAATTGGTTGGTCTAAACATAAAAAGAAAACCACCGATGCTGCTAAGTTTAAAACTTTTGCTGTTTTTTACGGAATTGCACTTGTCTTAATTTTATCGAGAATCCCTTGGAGTCAATGGTTTTAATCTAAACCTTATCATCATATAAAAATGAATTCATGAAGGTTTTAAGCTACATTTTATCGCCTATTTTTATTCTATTCTTTGTAGGGGTTTTATTGATTTTTCATCCTCTACAATGGCTTTCATTTCGCATTTTTGGCTATAAAGGTCATAAATTTATAGTGGATATTTTAAACTTTTTCTTAGTAAAATCTTTACTAATTATTGGTGTACCTGTGCGTTTAAAAAACAAACAACCATTGCCAAAAAACACCAATTTTATATTCGTTTCTAACCACCAAAGTATTGCTGATATACCACCAATTGCTTTGTTTTTCAAGGAGCATCATCCAAAATTTGTTTCAAAAATAGAATTAGGAAAAAACATACCAAGTGTTTCGTATAATTTACGTCATGGTGGTGCAGCTTTAATTGATAGAAAAGACGGAAAACAAGCTATTACTGCCCTTGTGAAATTTGCTAAAAACATTCAACAAAAAAAATGGGGAGCAATTATTTTTCCTGAAGGAACTAGAAGTAGAGACGGAAAACCAAAAAAATTCTACTTAAACGGATTAAAAATAATTTGCAAATATAATCCTGAAGCGTATATTGTTCCACTAACCATTAACAATTCTTGGAAAGTCTTTAAATATGGCACATTTCCTTTAGGCGTAGGAAGCCCGATTACAATTACAATGCACAAGCCTGTAAAAGTTAATTCTCTTCCTTTTAATGAATTGATGAATCTTGTAGAAACAACAATTACAACAAACATAAACAACTAAAATTAATACAAATGTCAATTAAAAACATCCGAAGGGAAGTAATGCAGACACTCGAAAAAAACATCGATAGTTTTGTAGATAAATTTTTAATCCCACCAGAAAAAATTTGGCAACCAACAGATTTTTTACCAAACTCTCAAAAAGATTCTTTTCTAGAAGAAGTAAAAGAAATACGAGAGTTAGGAAAAGAATTAGATGATGATTTTTGGGTGGTTTTAGTAGGAGATACTATTACAGAAGAAGCTTTACCAACCTATGAGTCTTGGTTAATGGATTTAGATGGTGTTTCTCAACATCCTGATAATGGTTGGGCAAAATGGCTACGAGCATGGACCGCAGAAGAAAACAGACATGGTGATGTTTTAAACAAATACCTATACTTATCTGGGCGAGTAAATATGCGAGAAGTAGAAATAACAACACAACATTTAATTGCAGATGGATTTGATATTGGTACTGCTTCAGATCCGTATAAAAATTTCGTTTATACCAGTTTTCAAGAATTAGCAACCTATATTTCTCATAATAATGTAGCTAAAATTGCACGGAAAAAAGGACATAAAGCTTTGGCTAAAATGTCTAAAATTATTGCGGGTGATGAAATGCGTCATCACATTGCATATTCAGAATTTGTAAAAGAAATCTTTAAAATAGACCCTAGCGAAATGATGCTAGCTTTTCAATATATGATGAAATATAAAATTGTAATGCCTGCATTAAATTTACGTCATTCGTTTGAAGAAAAGGGCACTCTATTTGATCAGTTTTCTACTGTAGCACAACGTACAGGTGTTTATACTGGGATAGATTATGTTGATATTCTTAAAAAATTAAATACCATTTGGGAAATCGATAAAATTACCAATCTTACTTCTGAGGCAGAAAAAGCAAGAGATTATTTAATGAAATTACCAGAAAGAATGTATAGAATTACAGAAAGAATTGTAATTCCAGATACTAAATATCAATTCAAATGGATGATTCCATCTTAACATAAAAAAGGAGCCTTTTAGGCTCCTTTTTTATGTTAAGATGGAATCATCTTTGTCTGCTAAAAAGTTAAATTTATTTCTAATTTTTTGTTGATAATTCTTATCTAAAGAAATAATGGTAACACTTTCTTTCTCTATTATTTTACAGAGTTCTTTACCTAAACAATTATACACAGAAGAGTTTCCGGTATATGCATTCTCTTTAGCATCTTTCCCTATTCTATTCACACCAATTACATAGCTCATATTTTCGATAGCTCTTGCTTTTAACAACGTATCCCAAGCTGTAATTCTTGGTTTTGGCCAATTGGCAACATATAATAAAACATCGTAATTTTGAGTGTTTCTTGCCCAAACAGGAAAACGTAAATCATAACAAATTAATGGGCATATTTTCCAGCCTTTATAGTTAACTATTTTTTGATTTTTACCTGCTGTAAATACTTTTTCTTCTCCTACCAAAGTAAATAAATGTCGTTTATCATAACTATCTATTTCTCCTGAAGGATGTACAAATAGTAAGCGATTGTAATAATTTTTATCTTCAATAATAATAATAATGCTTCCAACAATAGCTGCTTGTGTTTCTTTTGCCAAATTTTGCATCCAAAGAACGGTTGTTCCATCCATTTTTTCAGCACATTTTAACACATTCATCGTAAATCCTGTGGTAAACATTTCTGGCAATACAATTACATCTACAAACTCTTTAATTTTTGTAATTTTTTCTTGAAAACGCTTTCTGTTTTCAGAAGGATTTTCCCAAACTAAATCTGCTTGAATACTAGCAATTTTTAATTGATTGTTCTTTTTCAAAAGGATAAAAATTTACACATTCGCTCTTTCAAAAATAAGATAAAATTTGTACATTGTTTTCTTATATCAAAAAATGATGCAAACTTTTATTTCAGAAACTTTAGATGACATTCTACAAACCACATCTTCCTTTGAAAATGTAATCTTTGTATTACCATCACAAAGGGCTGGTGTTTTTTTAAAACAAAAAATAAAGAATAAAATTTCTACAGGTTTTTTGCCAGAAATTATCAATATAGAGCAATTTACCGCCACAATTTCTGAAGTTAAAAAAATAGATAGCATTCAGCTATTATTTCATTTTTACACTATTTATACAAAATTAGAAAACACACCCGATTCTTTTGATGCTTTTTCTTCGTGGGCATTTACCGTACTGCAAGATTTTAATGAAATGGATCAACATTTAATCAAAACCAAAGATATCTTTAACTATATAAGAGATATTGAACGATTAAAAAAATGGTCGGTTAAAGGTACTTTTAAAGAAACCGATTTGATAAAAAACAATACTTTATTTCTTGAAAAAATGAATACGTATTACATTGCTTTTTATCAATTTTTAAAAGAAAACAATATTGGGTACCAGGGTTTATTATACCGAGAGGCTACAAAAAATTGTGATGCCTATATTGAAAAAAACAAGCATAAAAAATTCTTTTTTATCGGGTTTAATGCCTTAAATAAAGCTGAAGAATTTTTATTTCAAAAAATGCTTTCAGCAGGAAATTCAGAAATTTATTGGGATATTGATACTGCTTTTTTAACAGGAAACCATCAAGCAGGAACCTTTATCAGAAAATATAAAAAAGAGTGGCATTATTATGAAAAAAATGAATTAAAACAGGTTGGTAATCATTTTTCAGCAACAAAAAACATCAAAATAATTGGTGCTGCTAAAAATGTAATGCAAATAAAATATGCAGGAGAAATTTTACAAAAACTCCCTAATCATCAACAAACAGCATTGGTATTAGCAGATGAAACTTTATTACCAATTACTTTAAATTCACTTCCTAAAAATGTAGAAGCAATTAATATTACAATGGGCTATCCGTTAAAAGACATTCCAACAACATCTTTAATTTTATCGATATTTCAGCTATTTCTTACACAGCAAAAACTGCAAAAAACAGCTGTGAATTTATTTTACTACAAAGATGTAATTCGGATTTTTAAACAAGCAACTATTTATAAATTAATTACTGAAAACAATAAAGATGCTGTAACAGAAATTACTGAAAAAATTACCCTAGAAAATAACTTATTTATATCTCAAAAACATCTTTCGAAATTTTTAGAAAAATTAGACACAAAAACACAAGAAATTAAGAATCTGTTTGACCCCTTTTTATCAATCATTGATTTTTTAGAGCGAATTATTCAATTGATAACTCTTTTAAAAGAAGATGTAAATAGCTTAGAAAAAGAATATCTATTTCGGTTTTACACCACATTTAAGCAACTACAAAATTTGCAAACAAAATTTCAGTATTTTCAAGATTTAAAGACCTTACATCATTTTTTTAAGCAACTTATTTCCTCCGAAACGCTATCTTTTCAAGGAGAACCATTACAAGGATTACAACTTATGGGAATGTTAGAAACCCGAGTATTAGATTTTGAAAACGTAATTATTACCTCAGTAAACGAAGGCGTTTTGCCCCAAAATAGTTCGCAAAATTCTTTTATTCCTTTTGATGTAAAAGTCGCTTTTGGCTTGCCAACATATAGAGAAAAAGATGCTGTTTTTTCATATCATTTTTTCCGATTACTGCAACGTGCTAAAAACATTTATTTACTATACAATACAGAACACGATAGTTTTGGAAGCGGAGAAAAAAGCAGATTTTTAACTCAATTAGAATTGATGATTCCTAATATTTCTCATACAATTATTAGTCCGAAAGTCGTTACAGAAAAAATTGAATCGACCGAAATTTTTAAAAATAATGCCATTTTAGAAAAACTACAAGAATTGGCTGAAAAAGGAATTTCTCCTTCTGCATTTACCAACTACTTGTACAATCCGATTGCTTTTTACAAAAAAAAAGTCTTAAAAATTAAAGAGTTTCAAAGTGTAGAAGAAATTGTTGCCGCAAATACTCTAGGAACAGTTGTACACGAAACCTTAGACTTTTTATACAAACCTTTTATTGGTAAATTTTTAATAGCTACAGATATTGAATTGATGCAAAAACAGGTAAATCCTTTGGTCTTAAAATATTTTTCTAAGTTTTTTAAAAATGGTGATATCTCTACAGGTAAAAACAGATTAATTTTTGAAGTTGCCAACAGGTTTGTGCAAAATTTTTTATCACAAGAAAAGAAAATTGTGAGCGATGAGAATAATCGACTAAAAATAATTTCTTTAGAAGATAATTTACATGCCTATATTAAAGTTGATGGAATCTCTTTTCCTATTAAAATCCATGGAAAAGTAGATAGAATTGACGAGCTAAATGGTGTTACTAGAATTATTGATTACAAAACAGGAATGGTAAACAGCAGCAATTTAAAAGTTGTTAATTTCGAAAATATTAGAGAATTAAAACACCATAAAGCGATACAAGTTTTGTTGTACGCATTTTTATACACACAAAATCGAAATTTCAACTTCTCAAAACCTTTAGAAGCTGGAGTAATATCGTTTAAAAACTTAAAAAGCGGATTTTTAAAAGTAAATTTCTCTTCAAATTATAGAAATCCTGAAACTCAAATTACATCAGAAAAAATAGAAGAATTTATTGAAGAAGTAAAAGTGTTGTTATTAGAAATGTACAACCCTGAAGTTTCTTTTTTAGAACCTGCCGATTTGCCGTATTAATTTACTTTTTTAGATTTGTTGGACAAAACAAAGTTTAAAAAACGATAATTGTCTAAAATCAAATAAGTTACATGCTTGTTTTGTGGAGCATATCGGATTCGAACCGATGACCTCTACGCTGCCAGCGTAGCGTTCTAGCCAACTGAACTAATGCCCCAGTTTATTAAAAAGAAACAAAAACTATTCTTTTCCTGATAAAATTAGTAACGGAATATTACAATAAAACTCTTTTTTTAAAACCGTATTCTTTTCCCACAGTTTTTTAAAGAAGCCTCTTTTTCTCCTAAAAACACATAACAAGTCTGGGTTATGAGACTGAAAATGTTCTAAAACACCTTGGTATGCAGTAGCGTTTTCAGTAATCGTTAATTTTGCTTTTAACGATTCTAAGCCAGCATCTAAAACCAAATCTGATTCAATATGTTTTGGTGTTTTTACCAATAACAAATTTGATTTTAATTGATACTTGTTCATTATTTTCTGTAAAGGCTCTAAAGCTTTTTCCTCTTTTATTACCCCTGAATTAAATACTGTTAAAATATTTTTGAAAGCAGAAAAAGTACTATTTTTAGGAGCAATTAATATCGGTATTTCTGTCTTTTTTACAATGCTTCCAGAAGTACTACCAAGAAAAACTTCTTCTTTAATAGAATTACTTTTTGGCCCCATTATAATTAAATCAATTCCTAATTCTTTATGAACCGCTTCAATACTTGTAATTACATTTCCTTTTGCAGAAATTAACTGAACCTCTACCTCTTTTCTATCAACAGATTGTACCATTGTACGCAAATACAATTTTGTTTCTCGCTGAATAATTTTATCGATATTTACCATTGTGCCTGCTTTTTTCTGGGCACTATATGCTCTAAAAACAAATACTTTTGCATTAAATTCAGTAGCAAAATCAATCGCATATTGCAAAGTGCTTTCTGCGTTTTCTGTAGAGCCAATAGGAACTAAAATATGTTTCATCTGTTAAGAATTAAGAACTGCAAAGGTATTATTTTTTATACAAATTTAGACTTTATCATTTAGATGTTTATTTTTGTGCTTAAATCTCTATTTTTTTGAAAGCAGATATTAGTTTTAAAAATATTAATAAATTAGCAATTCCTGCTTTAATTGCAGGTATTGCAGAACCTATTTTATCTATTACAGATACTGCCATTGTTGGTAATATTGACATAAACCCAATAGAAAATTTAGCAGCTGTTGGTATTGTTGGCGCATTTATTTCTATGCTTATCTGGATTTTCGGACAAACCCGTAGTGCAATTTCATCCATCATTTCACAATATGTAGGCGCCAATAAATTAGACGAAGTAAAAAACTTACCTGCGCAAGCTATAGCTATCGTTGTAATTACAAGTTTATTAGTTTTAGGAGCAACATATCCGTTTTCAAAACAAATTTTTCAGTTTTACAATGCTTCGGATGTCATTCTAAATTACTGTGTAGATTATTATAAAATTAGAATCTTCGGATTTCCTTTTGCCCTCTTTACATTTGCTGTTTTTGGAGCTTTTAGAGGTTTGCAAAACACTTTTTATCCAATGATTATTGCTGTACTTGGAGTTCTTTTAAATATTATTTTAGATATTATTTTGGTGTACGGAATTACTGATATTATTCCTGCAATGCATATTAAAGGAGCTGCCTATGCAAGTGTTATTGCACAAGTTTTTATGGCAACAATTGCTGCTGTTTTATTGATAAAAAAAACAACTATCTCTCTTAAAATCACATTCCCTTTTAATAAAGAAATTAGAAAATTAATTGTGATGATTCTAAACCTTTTTATCAGAACAATTGCCTTAAATATTGCACTTTATTTAGGTACTGCATATGCAACAGGTTACGGAAAAGAATACATTGCCGCTTATACAATTGGATTAAACTTATGGTTTTTAGGCGCTTTTATGATTGACGGATACGCTAGCGCAGGTAATATTTTGTCAGGAAAATTAGTAGGAGCAAAAAAATACAATTTACTATTAAAACTAAGTACAAAACTTTTAAAATACGGTGTTTTTGCAGGATTCATTTTAGCAATTTTAGGTGCAATTTTTTATGATTCAATCGGAAGGATTTTTATTAAAAACAAAGCTGTTTTAGATATTTTTTACAGTAGCTTTTGGATCGTTTTAGCAATGCAACCTTTGTGTGCAATTGCTTTTATTTTTGACGGGATGTTTAAGGGTTTAGGAGAAATGAAATATTTACGAAACTTATTATTAATTACAACAACGTTTGTATTTGTCCCATCCCTATTAATTTTAGATAAATTTGGTTACAAATTACACGCTATTTGGTTTACTTTTGCACTGTGGATAATTGCAAGAGGGTTTCCTTTGATCATAAAATTTAGACGAAAATTTTCAAAACTTGCACAAAAAAACTAAATTTACAGAAATCAAAAAAAACAATGACAACCAACCGACAAAGCGGAAGTTTATATACAAAAATTCATAATAGAATTGCAACGGTAGAATTTGGACATCCTGCAAGTAATTCATTTCCTAGTGAGTTATTGGCAAGACTAACCAAAGAATTAAATAATTTATCTAAAAATGATACTGTATCTGTCATCATTTTAAAGTCAGAAGGAGATCGTACTTTTTGTGCTGGTGCTTCTTTTGATGAGTTAGTAGCAATTTCTACGATTGAAGAAGGAAAACAATTTTTTAATGGATTTGCCAATGTAATCAATGCAATGCGAAAATGTACAAAATTAATTATTGGGAGGTCGCAAGGAAAAGCAGTTGGTGGTGGTGTTGGTTTGCTTTCAGTATGTGATTATGTGTTGGCTACCGAAAAATCTGCTATCAAATTATCAGAATTAAGTATTGGTATTGGGCCATTTGTTATTGCACCTGCAGTAGAAAGAAAAATTGGAGTTGCTGGTTTATCTGAATTAACTTTGGCTGCAACCGAATGGAAAAATGCCTATTGGGCAAAAGAAAAAGGATTATACGCAAAAGTCTATGACACTACTGATGAACTTGATAAAGAAGTCGGTTTTTTAGCTCAAAAATTAGCTTCTTACAATCCTGATGCAATATCAGAAATGAAAAAAACCCTATGGAAAGGAACAGAGAATTGGGATAATTTATTATCAGAAAGAGCAGAAATTTCAGGAAAATTAGTTTTGTCAGGTTTTACCAAAAATGCTTTAAATCAATTTAAAAAATAACACGATTATGGGACAGAATATTGTTTTTTTACTACTAGCCGTTGTGTTAATTATTGTGTTTTTTATCAATAAAAAAAAGAAAAGAAAATAGTTTTATGAATACAATTAGAATCACAAAACAGTTTAATTTTGAGACAGGACACGCATTATACGGCTACGACGGAAAATGCAGAAACGTACACGGACATAGTTACAAACTTTCAGTAACTGTTCTTGGCACACCAATTTCTGATAAAAACAATGTAAAATACGGTATGGTTATCGACTTTTCTGATTTAAAAAAAATTGTAAAAGAAGAAATTGTTGATGTGTTTGATCACGCTACAGTATTTAATAAAAACACTCCACATGTTGAATTAGCGAAAGAATTATCTGACAGAGGACATCATGTTATTTTAGTTGATTATCAACCAACTAGCGAAATGATGATTATTGATTTTGCTAAAAAAATTAAAAACAGATTGCCGAAAAACATCCATTTATTTTCTTTACGATTACAAGAAACTGAAACCTCTTTTGCAGAGTGGTTTGCTAGTGATAATTAATTATTTTCCGTTAAAAGTATTCATTGTATTACTTAAACCTGCAGTACCGAAAGAAGTAATTAATTTTGTGGCTATTGGTAAACGTTCGATGAATTCGCTTTCTTCGTCTTTAGACCATTCACTCAATACAAAATCTACTTGTCTTCCTCTAGAATAATTGGCGCCAACACCAAATCGAAACCTTGGGTATTTTGTAGTATTTAGTTTTTCTTGAATATTTTTTAAACCATTATGTCCGCCATCGCTTCCTTTGGTTTTTAATCTGATGGTTCCAAAATCTATATTCAAATCATCCGTTACAACTAATATATTTTCTATGGATATTTTTTCTTTTTGCATCCAATATTTTACAGCTTTTCCACTCAAATTCATATAAGTAGCGGGTTTTAGTAAAACAAATGTTCTTCCTTTAAATCTAAAAGTAGCAACGTCTCCCAGTTTTTCAGTTTCAAAAGAAACATTATGGTCTTTTGCTAATTCATCTAAAATTTTAAATCCAATATTATGACGTGTATTTGTGTACTTATCACCAATATTTCCTAACCCGATGATTAAAAATTTTTTCATACTGCCTTCTTTTTCTTTACTACAAAATAGTTTAAGGAATCGTTTATACAAATTCATATATTGCTAAAATAAAAAAAGCGTTGCAAAATTTGCAACGCTTTTTAAAGTATATAAATTATTTCTGTAATTTATTCTGCTGCTTTCTCTTCAGTAGCTCCTTCTCCTGCTTCTCCTTCAGCACCTTCTTCAGTTTCTTCTTCATCTGTAGCAACTGCTGTTCTTGCCATTGCAACTCTAACAACTGCCATATTCTCTGGATGTAAAAAAGTTAATTTTTCATCTAAAATATCACCGATTGATACATTATCACCAATTTTAAGAGGCGAAATATCGATACCGATAAAATCTGGAAAATCTTTTGGCAATGCACGAACATTTAATTTACGGTTAGTAAATAACATTCGTCCACCATCTAAAACACCTTTAGAACTTCCTGATAATTTTACAGGAATACTCATTGTTACAGGTTTTCCTGCAAATAACTGATAGAAATCTATGTGTAAGATTTTATCTGTTACTGGGTGAAATTGAATGTCTTGAATAATCGCATCGATTTTTTTACCTTCTACTTCAATCACTGCCGTATATACATTTGGAGTGAAAACTAAATTCTTGAACGCTTTTTCTTCTGCTGAAAAATGCACTGTTTTGTCTCCTCCGTATATAACGCAAGGAACCTGACCAGCATTACGTAAGGCTTTTGTTGCTTTTTTACCTACGCTTTCTCTTTGAGATCCTTTGATTGTAATTGATTTCATTACTTCTTTTTTATTTATTATTTTACATTAAAAATTGTCCGCTAATAGATGTATTGTCTTGTACTTTACGCATAACATCGGCGAATAATGGCGCGCAAGATACAACTTTTATCTTACTTGTTGCTTTTTTTAACGGAATAGTATCCGAAACTATCAGTTCTTTTAAACTAGAGTTTTCTATCTTTTCATAGGCTTCTCCAGATAATATAGGATGTGTACAAATTGCACGTACACTTATTGCTCCACGCTCCATCATTAAATTTGCGGCGTGTGCTAAAGTTCCTCCAGTATCAATCATATCATCAACCAAAACAACATTTTTCCCTTTTACGTCTCCAATTAACTCCATACTAGAAATTACATTGGCTTTTTTACGCTGCTTATAGCAAATTACTACATCAGAATTTAAATATTTAGAATATGCGTAGGCTCGTTTTGAACCTCCCATATCTGGAGATGCAATGGTTAAATTATCTAATTTTAACGATTTTACATACGGTAAAAAGATAGTGGATGCATACAAATGATCTACAGGTTTTTCGAAAAAACCTTGAATTTGATCTGCATGTAAATCCATTGTCATAATTCTAGTAGCTCCTGCTGCCTGTATTAAATTAGCTACTAATTTTGCTCCAATAGCAACTCTTGGCTTGTCTTTTCTATCTTGTCTTGCCCAACCAAAATAAGGCATTACAGCTGTAATATGTCTTGCTGATGCTCTTTTTGCGGCATCAATCATTAGTAACATTTCCATTAAATTATCTGCGGATGGAAAAGTAGATCCGATAATAAAAATTCGTCTTCCTCTTACAGATTCTTCAAAAGCGGGTTGAAACTCTCCATCGCTAAAGCGAGACACCTTTACTTTTCCTAATTTTGCTCCGTATTCTTTTACGATTTTTTCTGCTAACTCTATACTTTGAGAACATGCAAAAATTTTAGGTAATAATTGATTTTGTGGCATTTAGTTGTGTGTTTTGTGAATTTGTGTTGTTGTTCTTGACAAAAATAAAATTATTTACCGAGTTTGAAACAACTTTTTCATATTAAAACTAAAAATAGTATTAAATTTGCAGCAGATTTTTATCAATCTACTTGCTCGAGTGGCGGAATTGGTAGACGCGCTGGATTCAAAATCCAGTGTTTTAGGACGTGCGGGTTCGATTCCCGCCTCGAGTACAGAAAAACCTCAACTATTTTATAGTTGAGGTTTTTTAATTTTATTGTACATTGCTTTTATAAAATTTTTGACACAATGCAACTCATCCTTAGAGAATACAATTTAAAATTAAAACACACTTTTACTATTTCTAGACAATCTATTGATGTGCAACCCACATTAATTGTTGAACTAAAAGATGGTGAGTTTTCTGGTTACGGAGAAGCAACCTCTAATAGATACTACAACATTACTGTTCTAAAAATGATGGAAGATTTAAATAATTTAAAATCAATTATAGAAGAAAATGCACAATTAAGTCCTGAAGATTTTTGGGATGTTCTGTATCCTCATTTACAACATAATATGTTTGCATTATGCGCCTTAGATTTGGCTTTTAATGATTTATATGCACGCAAAAAAGGAAAAAAACTGTATGATTTATGGGGTTACAATATTGATAAAAACCCAATGACAGATTATACGATTGGCATTGCATCCATAGAAAAAATGGTAACAAAAATGCAAGAATTACCTTGGCCAATTTATAAGATAAAATTAGGTACAAAAGAAGATATTGCCATTGTTACCGAACTTAGAAAACATACAGATGCTGTTTTTAGAATAGATGCAAATTGTGGTTGGTCTGCAAATGAAACTATCGAAAATTCTAAAAAACTAAAAGAATTAGGTGTTGAGTTTTTAGAGCAACCTATAAAAGCAGATGATTGGGAATCGCATAAAAAAGTGTATCATAATTCCGTTTTACCAATAATTGCAGACGAAAGTTGTCAAGTGGAAGCAGATGTTGCTAAGTGCCACAACCATTTTCATGGTGTTAATGTAAAGTTGGTAAAATGTGGTGGCTTAACTCCTGCCAGAAGAATGTTACAGCAAGCCAAAAAATTAGGAATGAAAACAATGGTGGGATGTATGACAGAATCATCAGTAGGTATTTCTGCCATTGCACAATTATTGCCATTGCTAGATTATGTAGATATGGATGGTCAATTATTATTAGCAAAAGATATTGCAACAGGTGTAAATATTAAAAACGGCGTAGTAACTTATAGTAATTTAAACGGAACAGGCGTTGCTTTAATTTGAGAAACAATGATGTTAAAGTGTTTTCCTGACAGAAAAATTACAATTGATAATCAACAGTTTTTATATTTTGGTGGTACTTCTTATTTAGGAATTGCAACACATAAGGGCTTTCAAAAAAACCTTTTTAAAAGCATTAAAAAATGGGGAACTTTTTATGGAAGTTCTCGCAACTCAAATATAAAACTAACTATTTACAACAAATTTGAATCTTTTTTTTCTAAACAAATTGAATCAGAAGATTCCTTGGTAGTATCATCAGGTACAATGGCAGGAAGATTAACGGTTGATTTCTTAGCAAGAAAAAACACCTCTTTTTATCATTACCCAAAAACACATCCGTCAGTTTTAGGAAAAAATAGCAAGCCTTTATATATTGATGGAAAACTGCATCCTAATTTAGTAAATCAAACCACAGAAGAAATTGTAATTACTACCGATGCCGTTTTAGCATTAGAAGTGTTACCAACTTCTTTTACTTTTTTAAATGATATTTCTGATACAAAAAAAATTACATTGTTAATAGATGAATCTCATAGCTTAGGTATTGTTGGTAAAAATGGTAATGGAATTTTTAGTTTTATTTCTGATAAAAAAATACATCGAAAAATTATGGTTTCATCCCTCGGAAAAGGACTTGGTTTATCTGGCGGTATTATTGCTTCGGATGCTACATTTATCAATAAAATAAAATCAGAAACATTATTTATTTCAGCATCTGGTGCAAACCCTGCATATTTAGAAACCTATCTGAAAACCAAAAAAATCTACACAAAACAACAGCAAAAGTTGAAAACTAATTTAACGTATTTTTACTCAAAACTAAAGCCAACAAAGCAGCTATTTTTTAATGAAAGATATCCTGTAATTTATAGTACCGAAACAGAAATATATCAGAAATTAAAAGAACAAGGAATTGTTATTTCCAATTTTAAGTACCCAAATTACAAAGGTAAAATGAGTAGAATTGTATTAACGGCAAATCATAAAAAAAAGGATTTAGACAAATTAGCAAAAGTTTTAAATATCATTTTTTGTTAAATGAAAAACGAGAAACAAACAACACCGCTGTTTTTTCTCATGGAGGTATAGGTTTGAAGTACTTGTTTGTAAAAATGACGACATGACTCAAAATCACACTATCAATCTAAAAATTATTTAGTATTTTTATCAACACTAAACGAATACAAACAACCTTATGGATTACGGATTTCTATCAATTTTGCCACCAATTATTGCCATTATTTTAGCACTAAGAACAAAACAAGTCTATATCGCATTATTATTTGGAATTTGGTTTTCGTGGATTATTGTAAACGATTGGAATTTTTTAACAGGAACTTTAGCCGCTATAGAAGGATTGGTCAACGTTTTTAGAGATGAAGGAAGTACCAGAACCATTATGTTTAGTGCCTTAGTGGGTGCATTATTATTATTTATTCAATACTCTAGAGGTGTAGAGGGATTTATCAATAAACTAAATATATTGATCGATTATTTTGAAAAAAAACAAAAAGGATACAGTCGTGTTATTGTACAATTATTAGCTGTTTTTACAGGTTTATTATTATTTGTAGAAACAAGTATCAGCTCATTAACAGTAGGTACATTGTTTAGACCTGTTTTTGACAAACTAAAAATTCCGCGAGAAAAACTAGCATATATTGCAGATTCTAGTTCAGCACCATCGTCTATTTTAATTCCGTTTAATGCTTGGGGTGCATTTATTATGGGCTTGTTATTAACTCAAGGTATTGAAAATCCGTTTTCAATGTTACTCTCATCTATAAAATATAATTTTTATCCGCTTTTAGCT
>Ga0256845_1000962_pt1 | contig 24596 bp, 23 predicted proteins | sample RiftiametaG_FD_189101 | JGI IMG/M metagenome (GOLD analysis project Ga0256845, IMG submission 189101) | Tube worm associated microbial communities from hydrothermal vent at the East Pacific Rise, Pacific Ocean - Riftia | ecosystem: Host-associated > Annelida > Integument > Unclassified ... | reverse complement strand
GTAATACGCCTTGTGTCATATTAGTTACACCTCGTTGATGATAGGTTTTTATGTCTAAAAACATTCTATCTGCTTGAGACATCAAGCGCAACGAGGTTTTTTGTTTTTTTGATGGTGGATTATGGTCACTAATTCCCGGTCAGAGAATATTTGATGAATTATATTTTTAAAAAGACCATATATCTCTTAATCCATGTATAGGATATGAAAACATTTTTGCGTACGCAGTTTTGCTAAATTGCATAGATTGATTATTGTATTGCAGGACTCTGTTATGGCCATCGATTTCATGGAGATTATCCTGAATTTCAGGCGATAAGTTCTTATTAATCCCACCGGGACCATCAATCTCATGTTGGTTATCCTGAATTTCAGGTGATAAGCTACCTTTCTTTCCTCCTGGGCCATCGATTTCATGGTGATTGTTTTGAATTTCCGGTGACAGGCTGCCATTAGTCCCACCTGGACCATCAATCTCATGCTGGTTACCCTGAATTCCAGGTGACATTGTATTGGCTAATGCCTGATTAAAAGTCTCAAAATTTTGTTTACCTGCTTTTAAAGGTTTTAAGAAATTGGGGAATTGACTTTTGTGCAATTCATTCATTGATATATTTGAAATGCTCATAATTCACCTCTCTTTATAATTATTGTAAATGATTGTTGTGAATTATAAATATGCAAAAACCAAACCATTTTTTTAAAGGATTGTGTTTTATTATTATATAATTATAAGTATTTATAATTATTGCAAATATTGGTTTTTATTTTGGAATGTTATAAGGGGGAAATTACAGGGCTGCAAATTGCCGGGGAAAAATTTTCTTGATTTCCCCGGCAGATATGTGAAAGTTTGTGCTTGTGTTTCCACAAACAGGAAAGTTTTACACAATAAACTGAGCTATCATTTTATTGAGTTTTTCAGCTATATTGGATAATTTCTCAGAACTTATATTAACCTCCTGACTGCCATTGTTTGTCTCCTCAGCTGCATTACTGACATCTGAGATGTCTCGTGTTACTTCTCCGACTACGGCTGAAGTCTGGTTAATATTGTTATTTACTTCCTGAATACCCTGGGCAATCTGGCTTACGTTATTTGAGATTTCACTGGTTGTTGCTGATTGCTCTTCTATGGCGGTTGCAACTGTACTGACGATTTCATTCACCTCATTGATTACAGAAACAATGGATTCAATGGCAGTTACAGATTCGCTGGTTGTGGTCTGAACTTCTAAAATTCTTTCCTTGATTTCATTGGTAGCTTCAGCTGTCTGTTGGGCAAGAGCTTTTATCTCTCCTGCAACAACTGCAAATCCTTTGCCTGCCTCTCCTGCTCTTGCAGCTTCAATGGTAGCATTGAGTGCTAAAAGATTGGTTTGCTCGGAAATATCGGAAATTGTTTCTGTGACTTTACTGATTTGTATTGAAGCCTTATCAAGCTTGTCAACTTTTTCTGAGACTTCCTTTGCTTTTTTAACTGCATCTGATGTTGTTTCGTTACCTCTTGCAGTATTTTTTGCGATTTCGTTAATGGTGGCAGTCATCTCTTCTGAGGCAGTAACAATGGTCTGAATATTTGCTGTGGTCTGTTCGGTAGCTGCAGCCACACTATTCATGTTAGTGCTCATCTCTTCGGAAGCTGCAGCCACATTATTGGATTTCTCTGCAGTTTTTTGGGAATTTGTTGCTATTTCTTTTGAAATACTTGCAAGTTCAGTTGAAGAAATAGTCAGGGTCTGAGTATCGGCGGTAATATCGCTAAACATTGTTCTTAAATCCTTTGACATTTTGTTTAAGGATTTCCCAAGAGTTCCGATTTCATCTTTTTGATCAATTTCAAGGGTCTGGGTAAGATCTCCTTTGGCAATTGTTTGAGCCATGTCTACACATTTAATAATAGGTGCAGATATGGATCGACTGATCAACAGGGCGATAATGGCAATAATTACACAAGCAATCAATATAATAACAATGATTTTTATTTCTAATGCCCTAATAGATGCAAAAGCTTCTGCTTTACCAATTTCTACCAGCAAACCCCAGGTAAAGGATCCGATTTTTACCGGTGTAAAAGTTGATAATACCTGGCTTCCATTATAGTTGGGAATGATTTTTTCACCTGTTGTGCCTGCCAAAACATCTCTTGCAGCTTCAGTGTTTACAGACCCTTTGTCGTGATTTGCAAAACTTGCTTTTACCGAATGACCGGCTGGGTCAAGAAATGAATCAGAGCGCATTAATTTATCCTGACCAATTAAATAAGCCTCACCGGTTTTACCTAATCCAGATCTTTCGTTCATGACTTTATTAACCTGGTCAAGGGGTAGTTGAATAGCTATAAGACCAATTATTGATCCTGAGTTGTTTTTTATTGGAAAACTTATAAACATGGCAGGGTCATCATTGCTTGGTGCATATGGTGCCATGTCCACAAAAGAGGGCTTGCCGGAATTTATGGTTTTAGTATATAATTTTCCAAGGCCCGAGTCTTTGTATCTGCCGTGTTTCAGGTTTTCGCCCAGATCACTTTCTCTTGCAGCACTGTACATGACGTGTCCATGTTTCGCACAGATTAGAAATACATCGTAGACCCCTGTTTTTTCATAGAAACGTTTTATTGGTTTTCCAAGGGTGGTCCAGATTTTTTTATACTCTTTTGTTGTTACATCATAATTTCCGGTTGGAGAAGTTTTCATATCGTTATGGTATACTAAAAGTCTGTTGTAAAGAGTTATAACATCGCTGCTGTCAGCAAATACTTCCATTTCCAGGGCAATGTCATGGAAATAGGTCTCAATCGCAAGTTTTTTTGCCTGCCGCGCAGCTTCAAGTTTGGCAAAAGCTTCTCTGGATAATGCGTTGGAAGCAGAATTAACTGCAATGATGCTTAGAATAATAAACGGCAGAATGCTGACTATTAGGAAAGCAGCGGTCAGTTTTACAGACAAATTAAGATTTTTAATTTTTCCCATAATAAAACTCCTGATATTATATAGACTTGTTTAAGATTATTATGCCTTGGTGACTTAACAGCCATTATTTATAAGACAAGCTGATATCATGTCAGTATAAATAGTATATTTCGCACCAAATTATTTCGTATATTTTTTATTTTAACATATATACATAAAGATACAAGGGACGATTAATTTTTTTTAGAAATTTGATTTGACATGGAAACTAAATTTTGATAAATTACTGACTGAACGGTCGGTCAATAATTTTTATATGGGTTTATTAAAAAGGATTAATATACTTGAACCAAAAAGAAAAAAAAGAAAAGATAATGTTTGCTGCCATGGCACTTTTTTCCAAAAAAGGATTTGCCGGAACATCCATGAAAGATATTGCAATTAAAGCAGGAATAGGCAAGGGCACTACCTATGAATATTTTAAAGGTAAAGATCAATTGTTTTTTGCAACATTTGAATGGTTTATTGAGTATAGTGAAAATATTGCAAAAAAGAGCATTTCCAGCAATGAAGCAGCAAGTTGTGAAGAAAAACTCAGATTATTTTCCCAATCTGTTTTAGATGCACTCAAAGACTCTGAAGAATTTTATCCTTTAATCCTGGAGTTCTGGGCAGCATCTGCATCATCTAAATATAGAGATAAAATTAAGGAAATATTTAAGATGTTTTATCAGAAGATAGGGCGCATTCTTATTTCAATAATTAATCAGGGTATTGAAAATAAAGAATTTTACGATCAAATCGATGTTGATTCCATTGTGCCGGGAATTGCCGGAGCATGGGATGCAATCGGGCTTCAGGCATGGTTTTATTATGAAGATAATAATGGGTTTGATATTGCAAAAACAATGACAGGGTTTACTGATTTGATAATAAGAGGTCTTAAAAACAAGCAGAAAACATAAATATAAAGGAGAAAAATGAAAAACAGGAAAATAAAGATATTAAATATTGTTTTTATATTATTATTCTGGTTTATTCCCGGGTCTTATTGTGCAGATAATAATAATTTTCCCGATATTGGGTCTCAATTGACAAAAAAAGCTTTTGATTATTATCGGGGAAATGCTTCCATTGCTGTTGTTAATATGACAATTCACAGAACAGACTGGGAACGCACCATGAAGATTAAAGCATGGACAAAAGGAGTACATGATTCACTTTTCAAAATCATCTCACCTGCAAAAGATAAGGGTAATGGCACAATGAAAAAAGGAGATTCAATGTGGACATTTAATCCCAAGGTTAACAGAGTAATTAAACTGCCCCCTTCAATGATGTCCCAGGCATGGATGGGATCTGATTTTTCCAATAATGACCTTGCCAAATCCGATACCATAGTAAAAGATTATTCCCACACCATAACTGATATTAAAGAGGAAAACGGTTTAAAAGTATATTATATTGAATCTGTTCCCCATGCTGATGCACCGGTTGTCTGGGGAATGCTTACCTTTGAAATCAGAGAAGATGGAATAATGTTAAGCCAGGGGTTCTATGATGAGGATAAAATACTTGTTAAAAAACTTATTACTCAGGATATTAAGATGATGGGAGGAAAACTCTTCCCGGCTCTATGGAAAATTTCAAAGGCAGATGCACCTGATGAATATACTTTGATAAAATATCTTGAGCTTGAATTTAAAGATTCTTTGCCCGAACAAATTTTTACCAGGGCAGGATTAAAGAAAAAGATAAGGTGATCATATGTCCACAGATATGAAAATGGCATTAAGAAATATTTGGAGAAACCCTGTCAGAACCATACTTACAATGTCTGCCATCGCATTTGCTTCCATAATCCTTGTTTTTATGCTTTCCTTTCAATTGGGAAGCTATGAGGCAATGGTTAATTCTTCTGTGAAAATTCATACCGGGCATTTCCAGATACAGGCAAAAGGATATAATGAAAAACAGAATATGAGGTATGTGATTTCTTCTCCGAGAGATATTGCAGAAGCACTGGATAAGGTTAAAGGAATTCAGACATATACATTTCGTGCCAATGGCTTTTCCCTTGTTTCTTCTGAAACAAGAACCATGGGTGTGCTTGTAACAGGTGTTGACCCTGTTAATGAAGCTTTGGTATCAACCATTAAAGTGTTGGTAAAACAAGGGGAATACTTTGGGAAAAATGATAGGGATAAGGCAATTGTGGGAAGGCTTTTGGCGAGGCATTTAAAGGTTAAAGTGGGTGATGAGTTGACTATATTGGGTCAGGCAAGGGATGGGTCCATAGCAGCCGGGATTGTTACAATCAAGGGTATTTTTTCTTCTGGTTTTGATAAGTTTGATAGAAGCAGTGTGCAGATTCCTTTGGATTATTTTAATGATTTGTTTGGTATGCATGGGTCTGTCCACGAAATCGTCTGTACGGCAAATTCTCTTTTTGATGTGAATAATATCATTAACCGGCTTAGGGGAAAGCTTGGAAAATTTCAGGGGAAAAAAGATAAACAGATTGTGATTCTGGATTGGAAAAAATTGGTTCCGGGTCTTGTTCAGGGGATAAAACTTGATCTTGCTTCAGCAATTGTTTTTTATTTTATCCTTGTTCTGGTTGTGGCTTTCAGTATTTTGAATACTTTTTTAATGGCGATTCTTGAAAGAACAAAAGAATTCGGGGTTATGCTTGCTCTGGGGGTAAAACCTCTGAGACTTTTAAAACTTGTTTTAATGGAATCTTCTTTTTTAACTTTTGGAGGAGTTTTTATTGGTGGAACAATCGGGTGTCTTATCACTTTATGGTTTCAGACAAAAGGGATTGATCTCAGCGGCACATCTGAAATATTAAAAGAGTACGGAATGAAAGGGATTGTTTATCCTAAATTGTCAATTATTTCAGCTTTGGCAGGTCCTGTCCTGGTATTTATTTTAACCTTAGCTGCTGCATTATATCCTGCATTAAAAGTAAAAAAATTAACACCTGTTAAAGCAATGAACCATGTATAAAGGAGTTAAAAATGTATTTTGAGCTCGCCTGGAGGAATGTCTGGAGAAATTATAGAAGAACTTTAGTTATTATAATTGCTGTGGTGATTGGTGTATGGAGTATGGTTTTTTTAAGTGCTTTTTCCCGGGGCATGATAAATAATATGCTGGAAAATGGAAAATCTGTCATGGTCGGTGATGTCCAGATACATAAAAAAGGTTATAGAGAAGATCCTTCAATTGAAAAAAGCATTAAAGAGCCTTTACCAATTGAATTATTATTAAAAAAAAATCTTCCTGTTAATGCAATATGGACTAAAAGAATAAAATTAAGTGCGTTTGTAAGCAATGCCCGCCATTCAACAGGTTTAACACTTGTGGGTATTGACCCTGAACAAGAAAAGCACATTTCTTTTATTGGTAAAAGCCTGGTGCAGGGCGATTATCTTACAAAAGATGATTCGCGGGGCATTATCATGGGCAAGGCTTTACTTGAAAAGTTCGAAACCGGAATCGGGAAAAAACTTATTATTATGACTAGAAATGAAAAGGGCGAAATATCATCAAAGGCGTTTAAAATCAAGGGAGTTTTTAAAACAGAATTGGAAGCAACAGAAAAAGGTTTTCTTTTTATTACAATCAAGGGTGCAAGAAAATTAACAGGAATGAAAACAGCAATTTCGGAAATTTCAATTTCAGGCATTAAAAATGAGGAGTTAGAAGGTTTTACCAGGGTGTTAAAAGATGGACTTGATTCTGACTTATATAACATTGAGACCTGGAAAGATTTACTTCCCACCCTTGAAGCATATGTGGATATGTTTAACAGCTTTATGTATATCTGGTATGTCGTGGTTTTTATTGCCATGGGGTTTGGTATTGTAAATACAAGTTTGATGGCTGTTTTTGAGCGGGTACGGGAGTTTGGACTTTTAAGGGCTCTTGGTATGAAACCCTGGTGGGTCATTCGTTCGGTTTTAACAGAATCTTTTTTTATATTATTGGTTGGAGTGTCAGTTGGGAATTTTTTAGGTATTGCTTCAGTTTATTTGATGAAGTTTAACGGGCTTAATCTTGCGATGTTTGGCAATGGAGCGGAATTTTTCGGTATGTCACGAATTATTTATCCTGCTTTAACCTTACATGATTTTATGAGCATAGATATTATAATAGTTGTTTTAGGATTTATTGTATCCCTTTATCCGGCAATAAGAGCTGCTAAAATAACACCGGTCGAGGCAATGAGAGAATAAATAATATTCAGGGGAAAGACATGACAAATATTAAAAATTATATAGTTAAGGCAGATAATATCAATAAGACTTATCATCAGGGAAAAGTTAAGGTAAATGCCTTAAGAGGGATGTCAGTTAAGATAAAGTCAAGTGAATTTATGGCATTGGCAGGACCATCAGGATCCGGGAAAACAACCATGCTTAATATGATTGGCAGTATTGACCGCCCTGATTCCGGCAGAATAATTGTTGATAACCATGATTACTCTGAGATGAAACAATCAGAGCTTGCAGATTTGCGTCTGCAAAAAATCGGGTTTGTTTTCCAGGCATATAATTTGATTCCAGTATTGTCTGCCGAGGAAAATGTTGAGTATATTATGCTGCTCCAGGGTGTAAACGCAAAGGAAAGAAAAAAAAGAGCAAGGGCAATTCTTGATGATGTGGGGCTTGAAGGAAAATATACAAGAAGACCCTCGGAACTTTCAGGGGGACAGCAGCAGAGAGTTGCAGTGGCAAGGGCAATCGTATCAAACCCTGCAATCGTTCTTGCGGATGAACCAACAGCAAATCTGGATTCCAAAACCGGTCAATCCCTGCTTGATATGATGAGAAGAATGAACCGTGAAAAAAATGTAACTTTTATATTCTCAACCCACGATAATATGGTAATGGATTATGCAAAACGTATTGTAAAGGTTAAGGACGGGCAAATTGATGATGATATCGTAAAGGAAAAGTAAATAAGCAATTATGAGGACAAATTCGACCTTTATTTTTCTTTTTTGTATTGGTTTTTATCTGTTTTTCCCTTTAATAGTATGGGCAGATTCAAAGAATATTCAAACCTCCTTTAGTGGGCAGATAAAATTGAGTTTTAGTGGTACAAATTATAAAAAAGATTCAATCAATGGTGAATATAAGAAAAGCACATGGTTTGATTCTGATTTGAACTTGAGAATAATTTCAAGGACTTTTTTTAATGATAACCTCAGCTTTGAATGCCATTATGTTATGGGTGCATTCAAAGGTGACACCATTAAAGCTCAAAATTATTTTTTAAAAAAGTATCCGCATCTTTTGACATCACCAATTTTTCAAAAAAACATTGATGATAACACCCAGGTATTTGATCTGTCATCTGAAATAAAAAAAGGAAATAATTATTTTGTTTTTCAAAGACTTGACAGGTTAAACCTGTCCATGGAAGGCAATGGCGGAAGAATTATTATCGGACGTCAGGCTGTAACATGGGGAAATGGTTTTATATTTAATCCAATGGATATTTTAAACCCTTTTTTACCAGGTGATATTGACAGGGATTATAAAAGGGGTGACGACATGATATCTATTGAAGCTTTTTTAAAAAACGGGGATGATCTTCAGTTTATTTATGTACCAAGACGTGATTCAAGGGATGGAAAATTTAAATTCTCCAAGTCATCTTTGGGAGCAAAATATCATTTTGGTATTGATGATGCGGAATTTGATTTGTTTTTAGCTGAACATTATCAATCCACTCTTACAGGAATAGGATGTATTGTAAATATTGGAGATACTGTTGTTAGAAGCGATATAATATATGGTTTTGCCCATGATAAAAAAGAGAATGATTCCTTGAGTGCAATTTTAAATATTGATTATTCATGGGTATGGTTTGAAAAGAATTTTTATGGATTTATTGAATATTATCATTCAAGAAAAAATTATTTGTCTTCAGGTATGAAAATGGAAATAACTCCTTTAATAAATTTAAATTTAACTTCAATTTTAAATCTTAATGATTCCTCGTGTCTGATTCAGCCGTGCATGACCTGGAATATAACCCAAAATCATGAATTGACACTGGGAGGTAATATCGCCATTGGTGGCAAGGATGATGAATATGGTCAAACAAGAATCCCTTTTTCACAAAAATTTATAGATCATGGGTCAAATCTGTTTTTATGGCTTACAATATTCTTCTAAAATTTATTTAGCTGTGACAACAGGTGATTAACAATTTTTGACCGGGAATTTCTGACAGATGATCAAAGTATTAGCAATCTCTGGTCAAAAGGTGGTATAATATAAACTGGTGATTAATTGATGATAAGACAATATATATAGAGGTATCATGACTAATTTGATTTATACACCTGAAAAAGAGATAGAGAACAGAATAAATTCCCTGAAGGTTGCAATTGATAAGGCAGGGCTTGACGGTGTTGTAATAGTTCACCATACAAATCTTTTTTATTTTTCAGGCACTTCACAAAGCGCTCATCTTTTTGTTCCTAAAAAAGGCAAACCATTATTAATGGTAAGAAAAAGTTTTAAAAGAGCAGCAAAAGAATCTTCTTTAGATAATATTGTTGAAGAAAAAAGTATTAAAAAACTTGAAAAACGAATTTTCGAAGCAGGATATAAAGATCTTTCAAAAATTGGGCTTGAGCTTGATGTAATTCCTTTTAATACATATAAATTTTATAATGATAAAGTGTTTGTGAATTCAGAATTGGTTGATGCTTCAAATATATTTAAAAAAATAAGATTAATAAAAAGCAGGTGGGAAATTGATTTATTAAGGACTGCTTGTAAAGCTCTTACCCATGGATTTGGGAAAGTTCCTGCATTATTGAAACCAGGTATGACGGAAATTGAGTTTGCAGGACTTTTTGAGGCGCAACTTCGAAAATCAGGATATGGCGGTTGCAGCAAAATGAGAGCTTTTAACCAGGATTTTCTTTTTGGAAATATAGTTTCGGGAATAAGTGGCAGTATCCCGACATATTTTGACGGACCAGTTGGGGGCGAAGGGCTTACACCGGCGAATAATCCCCATGGAGCAGGATGGAAAAAAATCCAAAGGGATGAGCCTGTATACCTTGATTATACCTGTGTTGTGAACGGATATACAGCTGATGCCGAAAGAATTTACGTTATGGGCGATTTGTCTGAAAAATTTTATAAAGCCCATGATAATGCATTAAAGATTCAAGATGAGCTAATTAGAATGATTGAGCCTGGGGTTGAGTGGCAGACATTGTATCTAAAGGCTGTTGATATGGCAGAAAAATTTTCAATGCTGGATAATTTTATGGGAATTGGAAATGATCAAGTGAAATTTATCGGTCATGGCGTTGGTCTTGAGCTTGACGAATTCCCTGTTTTTGCAAAGGGGCTTTCCATGAAACTTGAAATTGGAATGTGTTTTGCCATTGAACCTAAATTTGTATTCCCTGATGGGGCTGTTGGGATTGAAAACACCTTTGCCTTAAGGGATGACAAGGTTGAAAAGCTTACTTTGTTTGATGAAAACATAATAAAGGTTTAAGAAAAAGTTTAATTATTTATTTTTTTTATTTGACAATTGTTTCAAAATATGGTTTTATTCACAACACTTGGATAAGTATAACCAATAATTTTTAGTGTGAGGCGGCAATGGCAAATAACAAGGTATCAGAAAGCGTAGAGAAAAAAGACGATAAATTTTGCCAGGGAGATTTGGCTGTTTACCCTGCCCATGGAGTGGGTTGCATTGAATCCATTGAGAGTAAAAATATTAATGGAGAAGACCTGAACTTTTATATGATGAAAATTATAGAAAACGGCATGGTTATTATGATCCCTACTTCTAATGCTAAAGCTGTCGGCTTAAGAGAAGTAATCCAGAAAGATGAAATTCCAGATGTCTATAATGTAATGCAGGAAAAATGTGAATCCAAGGGGAAACAAACCTGGAATCGCCGATACCGTGAATATATGGATAAAATCAAAACAGGTTCAATTTACGATGTCGCGACTGTGTTTAGAGATTTATACCAATTGAAAATTGAAAAAGACCTGTCCTTTGGAGAAAGAAAACTTTTTGATACTGCTAAAAATTTACTTGTACAGGAATTATCAACTGCAAAAGATGTGGATGAAGGTTTTATGATGAAAGAGATTGAAAGCCTTTTTTAAAAAGTTTTACTTGATATAAAATAAATTTAAGATACTCAGGGACACCGGCAGACAATGTTTTGTTTGCCGGTTTTTTAATTTATGGATATAGAACTTAAAGTTGATGAACAAAATTCCAGGCTCAGGGTAGATACTCTATTATCAAAAACATTTGATATTATTTCCAGAACCCAGGCTGTAAATCTTATAAAAACTGGTAATATACTTGTTTCAGGCAGAATCATAAAGCCCGGATATAAGGTAAATACCGGCGAAATTATCACAGGTGCTTTTAAAGATTCATCAGATAATTGCCTGAAGGCTGAAAACATTGATCTTGATATTGTTTTTGAGGATGAATTTTTAATCATTATTAATAAACCTCCTGGACTTGTTGTGCATCCTGGTGCGGGCAATCGTTCAGGTACGCTTGTTAATGCCTTATTGTATCAATGCCCTGAAATTAAGAATGCAGATGAGGACAATTTTAGACCTGGGATTGTTCACAGGCTTGATAAAAATACAAGCGGGCTGATTGTAGTTGCCAAAAAAAATTCATCTTTGAAATTTTTAAAAAACGAATTTAAACAGCGCCGTGTTGTAAAAAAGTATTATGCCCTTGTGCAGGGAGTTATTAAAGATGATGTTGGTAAAATAATACTTGCCATTGGGAGACATCCTGGTAAAAGAACCCTCATGGCTTCAAAAAGCAATAAATTAAGATATGCAGAAACAAGATGGGTTGTAAAAGAAAGATATAAAGATGCAACTTTGGTTGAAGCTTTGTTAAAGACCGGCAGAACCCATCAAATAAGGGTGCATTTTTATGAAACAGGTTTCCCTTTAATTGGGGAACAAGTATACCAGTTCAGGCGGTTTAGAAAGAAAAAAACATCAATTCCCCGCCATATGCTTCATTCTGCATATCTCATGTTCAGGCATCCTTATTCAGGCAGAAAATTGAGTTTCACAGCTCCTCTACCAGAAGATTTTAAAAAAGTGATGGAACAATTGGCAAAAAATTAAAAAAATATTTAATTTTTTATCAATGTATTTTTTTTGAACCTTTTTATGATTAATGTAACTTATAAGTAAATATTTATTAAGGCGGGTTTTTAGAATTTATTTTTTAATTAAAGAAAAGAGGAGCAAAACCATGAAATCATTAAAATTAAAAAGAACACTTTTCATCCTTATTATCGCAATAGCTTTGATGCCCTTTGGCACAGCAATGGCAAAAAAAGCAATAATGCAGCCAACAAAAAAAGTTGTGGGGCATGGTGTTACAATAGATGCTGATGCCGTTCATAAGGCTTCACTCATATGTGATCTTGAAGTCAGATTTATAAATTCAACTCAGTGTTATTGTAATGAAGTCAGTAATGTCGGTGCCATGTTATATAAGGATATATGGGTGAGCGTTGCAAATTACTCATGCAATGGTAAAGGGACTGATAATGTTAAAGCTTTTCTGGATGTCCAATATTTTGATCTTATGGCAAACAGGCTTGTTAATAAAACATTTCCTTTAACTTTAGCCAAAGACAGGTCTCAGAATGTAAAAGTGAAGAGCGGGTTTGTTCTTATCCAACAAAACCCTGGAATCAAAGCAACATTACGATTGGGCAATAATGGATTACCAATAGCAGATTGTAATCGTGCAAATAACAGGAAAGTTGCAAGACAATGCCAATTGGCAGTAGTTCAATAAAATTAGATTAATTAAAATAATAGAATAACCGGTACAAAATCCATATTTGTACCGGTTATTTGTTTTTTATAATAAGTCAGCTGGAAATTTTTACTGCACAGACCTTAAATTCAGGGATTTTAGCAATGGGATCACATGCAGGGTTTGTAAGAACATTGGCTGAGCTTTCAACAAAGTGAAAAGGCATAAAAACAACGCCTTTGGATACTCTGTCCGTGATCATGATCCTTGTTGAGATTTCTCCTCTCCTGGAAGCAACTTTAACCCTTGCTTTATCAATAAGATTAAGCTCTTTTGCATCCTGGGTATTAATTTCCATAAAGCCTTCAGGAATTTCATTTTCCAGGGATATTGAATTTCTTGTCATTGTGCCTGTGTGGTAATGGGCATAAACTCTGCCGGTTGTAAGGCAGAAAGGGTATTCTTTGTCAATTTCCTCGGCAGGGGGTCTAAATTCAATGGCATGGAATAATCCTTTTCCCCGGGCAATTTTATCCTTGTGAAGATAGGGTGTGCCGGGATGGTCTGTGTTGGGACATGGCCATTGTAATCCATCCCCGTTAAGGCGGTCATAGGTAACTCCACCATAAGAAGGAGATAATTGAGCAATTTCTTTCATTATATCTTCAGGCGATTCATATTCCATTTTATAGCCAAAGGCATTGGATATATCCTGAATAATTTTCCAGTCCTGTCTTGCATCTCCTGCAGGTTCAACAGCTTTTCTGACCCGGGTGATTCTTCTTTCCGTATTGGTAAATGTGCCGTTTTTTTCAGCATAGGAAACTCCAGGAAGAACAACATTTGCAAGCTCTGCAGTCTCGGTTAAGAAAATATCCTGAACTACTAAAAATTCTATTTTTTCCAGAGCTTTTTTTACATGGTTTGCATCAGGGTCACTTAATATGGGGTTTTCACCTAATACATACAAAGCTTTTACTTCGCCTTTATCAATACCGTCAAGCATATCAGGAATGGTACGACCATTCATTTTTGGCAGAATATCAGTATTCCAGGCTTTGGAAAATTTTTCATTTGCCTGGTCATTGATAACAGGCTGATAAGATGTGATCACATTGGGCAGACCTCCCATATCACATGCACCCTGGACATTGTTCTGACCCCTGAGCGGGTTAACGCCGGTTGATTCCTTGCCTAAATTACCTGTAAGCATTGCAAGGTTTGCAAGGGATTTTACATTGTCCACACCTGTTGTATGCTGGGTAATACCCATGCAATAAATTATGGAACCTTTATTGCAGTTTGCATAGACTTTTGCAATCTCTTTTATGTCCTCAACAGATACACCTGATATTTCAGATGCTTTTTCAGGAGGATAATTTTTCAAAACTTTTTTTAAAGATGCAAAATCTTCTGTTTTCTCATCAATAAAAGATTGGTCCTGCCAGTTGTTTTCACAAATAACATTCATAATACCGTTTAATAAGGCAACATCAGTTCCAGGGGTATGGCTTACATATATGTCTGCAAACTCAGCTATTTGAATTTTTCTCGGGTCTATTACAATTATTTTTGCCCCGTTCTTTTTTGCACGAAAAATTCTTGTTGCAATAAGAGGATGGCATGTGGTGGTGTTTGATCCAATAATAAAAATAACTTCAGAATTTTCAAACTCTGCAATGGAGTTTGTCATTGCTCCACTTCCAAATGCAGCGGCAAGACCTGCCACTGTAGAAGAATGTCACAGCCTTGCACAATGATCTATATTATTGGTACCAACAGCAGCCCTTGCAAATTTTTGTAAAATATAATTATCTTCATTTGTAACCTTTGCCGATGCAAAAAAACCAAGGCTGTCACTTGAATTTTCATCTTTTATTCTTTTCAGGTTTGATGCAGTATAATCAATTGCTTCTTCCCAGGAGACTTTTTCCAATTTTCCGTTTTTACGTATCATGGGAGAGGTCAGCCTTTTTTTGCTTGTAACAAATTCATGCACATTCCATCCTTTGATACAAAGTCCACCCTGATTTACCGGGCTTGTTTTGCACGGAATGGTTCCAATGAGTTTGCCGTCAAGAACTTCCAAAAAGAAATTACACCCGCATCCGCAGTAAGTACATGTTGTAAGTATGGTTTTATAATCCATGGTTATGCCTCATCACTTTTAATTTTTTTAACTGGTTCTTTGGTTGTAAGCGGTGATGTCTGCCCAATAGATACTCCACTTTTAAAACCAAAATCATTTAACATAATCTGATTGGTTTTTTTGTATAAGGTTCTTAAGGGGATATCAACAGGGCAAGCCTCTTCACATAATCCACAGTCAATACATTTGTCAGCCATATGCATGGCTCTTACAAGGTGAAATGCTGGCATGTCAACAGGAAGCTGACCTTTGGAAATCAATTCTTCAGATTCCAGGGTGCATTCATTACAAAAGCACATGGGGCAGATATTGCGGCATCCGTAACATTTTACGCATTTTGAAAATTCATATTCCCAGAAATCAAATTTTTCTTTTAAATCAAGATCATCTATTTTTTTAACTGATTCAAAGGAATTGTTTTCAATTTTTTCTCCTGCAACAAGCTCATCAGGAAAAGGTTTTTCACATTCACATTCCAGAGCAAGTTCTTTGGGGCATGCAATGCCGACAATAACAATTTTTTCCTTATTCAATTGATTAAAGGCGCATAATGCATTAATGGCTCTTTCATCACAACCACGAGCAAGAACCCCGAATGTCAGATCCTGATGTTTTTTATAAAAAGAGGTCAGGATTTTTGCAAGGGGATATCTTGCATCTCCTGGTTTTTTATCATCTCCAAGGACAAGCTTGTCCAACTCATCGGCATTTTTAAAAAGAAAAGGAGCTGTGTGCCCGTCTACTTTTCCAAGACCAAGGAATCCTTGTATTGTTTTTTTATCTAAAAGCTCTTTTACTTTTTCTTTTATTTTATTAATCATACAACCACCTAAGATTTACTGGTAAATCAATTATGCAACATCTGCTTTTTTATTTTTTTGACCCAATGGTGATGGTCCAAGTTCCCGAACTTCATCAATAAAAGTTTTCAGCTCATGTACAAGTTCAGGAGCTTCAGCAGAAGATATCCAGCTTGTTTTCAGTCGTTTTGCATCAATGCCTGAAAAACTTAATAATTGTTGTAAAACAGCTACTCTTTTATCTGTGGAATAATTACCAAACTGGTAATTGCATTCTCCAAGATGTCAGCCGCCTATAAATACGCCATCAATCCCCTGTTGAAAAGCTTTGAGCATATGATGGGGAGAAACACTGCCACTACACATTACCCTTATTGTTCGAACATTACTCGGGTATTGCAAACGACTGACCCCAGCCAGGTCAGCAGCGGCATAAGCTCACCACGTGCACAAAAAACATATAATTTTCGGCTCAAATTCCTTGTTACTCATTAATCCACCTTTTACACTATATTTTTATTCTATGCTGCATATTATTATTTTAAGCAGCATTAATTTGACTCAATAATTGTTCAGGCTTAAACCCTTTCAGGGTTGCACTGTCAGAAGGACAGGTCGAAGCACAATTACCGCAGCCCTTACATAAAATTTCATTTATTTCACAAATTCTTTTTTCCTGATTAAAGCTGATTGCCTCATAGGGGCAGACCCCAACACAAGCAAGGCATCCTGCACAAGTATCAGGGTTGATTTCAGCAACAATTGCACTTTTTATAAGATTGTCTTTAAAAAGGATAGCACCTATTCTTGATGCAACACCTATACCCTGGGTACGCGCCTCTTCAGAGGTTGCAGGAAATCTTGCACTACCACACAAAAATATACCGTCAGCAGCAAAATCAAGGGGTCGCAGCTTTGCATGGGCTTCTAAGAAAAATCCGTTTTTATCTGTTGGAACCCTGAGCATCTGGGCTATTTCCATGGAGCCTTTGCTTGAAATTAAAGGAGTTGAAAGAACAACCAGATCATATTTAATCTCTTTTGTTTTACCAATAATTGCCTGGTGAAAACTAATTGCGTTTTTATTGACTAAAGGAGGTTTTGTTTCATCATATATATGAAAATTTATACCCTGCCCCCTTGCATCCCAGAGCATTTGTTCTTTTTTTGTCCCATACATCTGCATATCACGGTATAAAATATCTATGTTGGCTTCAGGGTTGATTTCCTTAATAAACATTGCATTTTTTACAGCTGTCATGCAGCAGATTCTTGAACAATATTCACGGTCTTTATTGCGTGATCCAACACATTGAACCATGACAATATTTTTTGCATCAAGTTTGCCCTGTTTTAATTTTTGTTCAAGTTCCATCTGTGTTATGACATTTTTCCCATTATATCCTGAAAAATTTTTTTCGGGAGTCAGGGGCAGGGCACCTGTTGCAGCAACAATACATCCTACTTTATCATCTATGGTTTTGTCGTTGTCTTGAATTGTAATTTCATAGTTTCCAATATACCCTTGAATACTTTTAACTTTTGCCTGGGTAAAAATTCTAATATTCTGGAGTTGGGAAATACTTTGAATTTCAGCATTAATATTATCTTCAGCAGATTCTTTAGTATCAAGTTTATTTATTAAACAAAGAAGTCCGCCAAGCTTTTTTTGTTTTTCAACCAGAATGACTTCAAGCCCCATATTTGCCAATGCCTTGGCAGCAGAGAGTCCTGATATACCGCCCCCGATAACAAGGACTTTTTTTATAATGGAAGATTTGATTTCTTCCTGGGGCTGTAAAGATGCACTTTTTGCAACACTCATTCTTACAAGGTCTTTTGCTTTTGCAGTTGCAACATCCCTTAAACCCATATGAACCCATGAACATTGATCTCTGATATTAGCCATTTCAAACAAATACGGGTTTAGCCCTGCTTCTTTACATGAACTTGAAAAAAGAGGCTGATGGGTTCGAGGTGAACATGATGCCACCACAACCCTTGTCAGATTGTTTTCTTTAATGCCTTTTTTTATTTCTTCAATTCCTGCTTCAGAGCAGGTATAGAGGTTTTCTTTGGCAAAAACAACATTGGGAAGACCTGCTGCATATCTGGTTACTTCAGCGCAGTCAAGATGTCCTGCAATATTGGATCCGCAATCACAGATAAATACGCCTATTCTTGGTTTGTTTTCTTCCATACCTTATTTCCTTATGATGCCTTGACGGTTTGTGATGTCATGGTTACAGCCTGTACAGCACGTGATGCAGCACTGCTTGCCTGGGCAACCGATTCCGGAATATCCATGGGACTGTGGGCGCAGCCGCATACATATATGCCTTTTCTTGTAGTATCCAAAGGTTTGTTTTCAAGGGTTTTGAAAAAACCAAAATTATCAGTCTCTATATCCAGTATCTGTGATAATTTTTCTATACCCTTATTAGGTGCACAAGCCGTTGCAAGTATGACAAGCTCAAATTCTTCCTTTTTGACTTTTTGTTCTTTTGTATCTTCATAAATAATAACAGGATTATTATCAGGTCCATTTGTAATTTCTGCAACTCTTCCTCTTATATAGGATATATTGGAGTTGTTGCCGCCGCGAACCTTATATTCTTCAAATCCTTTGCTCACGGCACGGATATCCATGCCAAAGATTGTGGAGCTTGTTTCATTCTCATGCTCATGGGCAATGATTGCTTCTTTAATGGAATGCATGCAGCAATACCCGGAGCAGAAAGGATAAAATCTTAAATCCCTTGAGCCAACGCATTGAATAAAGGCAAGTTTTTTTGCAACATCAAATCTGGCTGCAGCCTTATTTAAGGCTTCAAGGGATTGGGATATTTCAAGATGGGCTTTATATTTAGCTGCCCATTTTTCCATGTCTTTAAAATTTTCATCTTCTTTTTTATACTCATTGTTTTTAAATTTTGAGTAAAAATCTTTGGATTTTATTCCATGCTTGTCTTCAAATCTTGAGATTAGTTTTGTGGATTTTTTCACCTTTTTTTCAAGAACTGTGATTTCCTCATTAACAGCAATGTCAGAAGGCCGATCAATATGACCGCCTGTGGGACCGCTGGCACTTAAAAATCTTTCAAATTCAATGGCTGTTATTACATTGGGAAGGTCTTTATATCTGTATTCCGGTATTTTTTCAGGGTTAAATATTTCATATCCTGTTGCAACAATTATTGAACCTATATCAAGTTCAACAATTTTATCTTTTTGTTCAAAATTTATGGCATCAGCTTCGCATTGCTTCTGGCATATTCCGCATTTTTTCCCATTCAGAACCCGGCAGAAATCAGGATCAATTGTGTGGGTGGATGGAATTCCCTGGGCAAACCATGAATATATGGCTTTGCGCTCGGAAAAACCTTCGTTAAAAGCATCAGATACAATGGTAGGGCATTTCTGGGTACAGGCACCACAGCCTGTGCACTTTGTTTCTTCAACATAGCGTGCTTTTTTTCTTATTGTAACCTTAAAATTACCCTTTGTACCTTCAATTTTTTCAACTTCGCTATAAGCCATTAATTCAACATTGGGATGTCGACCGACATCCAGCATTTTGGGCGAAAGTATTCAGATGGCACAATCATTGGTGGGAAAGGTCTTGTCAAGCTGGGCCATTTTCCCGCCAATACTTGGAAGACTTTCCACAAGGTGTACCTTAAATCCCATTTCAGCAAGATCCAGAGAAGATTGTATTCCTGCGATTCCTCCTCCGATAACAAGCATTTCTTTATTCACAGCCTACCTCCTGTTCCGATTTCTAAATCATACATATTTTGTTCACGCCACCTGTTTTAAATTCAAGGGACCAAGATTTATTATTTCATTTGTAAATTGGGTCGCAACTTCAGCAAATTTAGTGCCTTCTGCAGATGATATCCATTCAAGCCTCAGCCTTTTTTTATCAATGCCAAGGATTTCAATTAGTTTTTGAGTCATATTAAACATTTTTTCAGCTTTTTCATTACCGTCCAGGTAATGGCAGTCTCCAATATGTCAGCCCGAGACCAGCACACCATCTGCCCCTTTTTCAAAGGCTTTTAGTATAAAATTTGGATTTACCCTGCCCGAGCACATCAGTTTTATTATTTTCATATTGGGTGGATATTGAAATCTGCTCACACCTGCAAGATCTGCTGCTGAATATGAACACCAATTGCAGGCAAGGGTTATGATTTTCGGGTTGAATTCTATATTATTTTCTTTAGCCATATTTTAATTAAGCCTCCAATTTAAACTTCCAATGCTGTTTCTACCATGGTCAGCACTGTTTCATCGTCATAATTATGTATTGAAGCAGCACCTGTGGGGCAGGCAACAGAACATGCACCACAGCCTTTACAAAGTGCGGGTTGGACATGTGCTATCTGGGTTTCAATAAGCTTTTCTCCTGATACTTCATTGACTCCTTCAACCGGTTCAATAGTAATAGCATTAAAGGGGCAGACTTTTTCGCATTCACCACATCCTCTGCACATGCTTGTTTCAATGTGGGAAACTATTCCTTCCACTGTTATACTGTCTTTGGAAAGAGCAACAGCAGCTCTTGAAGCTGCAGCTTTTGCCTGGGCAATGCTTTCTTCAATGGGTTTTGGATAATGAGCCATGCCAGCTAGAAAAATACCTTCGGTTGCAAATTCCACAGGTCGAAGTTTTGCATGGGCTTCGTTAAAGAAATTATCCTGGGTTAATGAGAGTTTAAACATTTTGGCAAGTTCTTCATTATCCAATGGTTCTATGGCTGAAGCAAGAACAACAAGATCAGTTTCAATTTCAAGGTCACGATTCAGAACATGATCCTTGATTGTCACACTGATATGATTATCATCTATTGGTTTTACCAAAGGTTTATTTTCAACATCATATCTTATAAAAATAACTCCTTTATCCCTTGCTTCCTTGTAAAGTTGTTCCCTTTGCCCATAGGTTCTTATATCCCGGTAAATGATATATACATCTTTATCAGGATTAATGTTTTTAAGTTTTATGGCAGATTTTATGGAATGGGTACAGCATACCTTTGAGCAATAAGGTCTGTCAGCATTTCTTGAGCCAACACATTGGATAAAAACAAAGGTTCTGGCATCTTTTATTTTTTTATCATCTGCTTTTAAACCCATATCAAAATCAAGATGGGTTAATACTTGTTTATTTTCACCGTAAAGATATTCTTCAGGCTTGTGTTCTGCTGCTCCCACCGTGACAATAACAGCGCCATGACTAATATTAATATCTTTTCCTGATTGTAAAAGTGTTGTTTCAAAATTACCAATAAATCCTGCGGAATTTTTTATGGTACTTTTGGTATAAACATCAATAAGCGGGTTGTCATTGACTTTTTGAATCATTTTGTCTAAATTTTCTTTAATATTTTCACCAAGCCATGTTGAATCAAGTTTTAAAGCAGCACCTCCAAGCTTGTCGGTTTTTTCAACAATGGAGGTATGAAAACCCTGATCTGCAAGTCCCAGTGCTGCTGCCATTCCGGCAATTCCGCCACCTATTACAAGGGCGTTGCTGTCAATGGTTATTTTTGGCTGGTCAAGGGGTTTGATCCGCCTTGCCCTTGCAACAGCCATTTGAACCAGGATTTTTGCTTTTTCGGTTGCCTTGTCTTTTTCCTTGGAATGTACCCAGGAACATTGGTTCCTGATATTTGCCATTTCAAAAAGGTATTTATTTAATCCTGCCTCTTTAAGTGTCTCCTGGAATAAAGATTCATGGGTTCTTGGCGAACATGCTGCAACAACAATTCTGTTAAGGTTGTTTTCTTTTATGACCTGGGTCAGCTTTTCCTGGGTATCCTGGCTGCAGGTAAAAAGATTTTCTTCCACATATGTCACATCAGGTAAAGACCTTGCCATTAATGCAACAGACGGGACATCCACAATACCGCCAATATTGGTACCGCAATTACATACAAATACACCAATACGCAATTCTGCTCTGGTTACATCTTTTTCTTTGGGGAAAGTTTTTTCCTTTGTCAGAGAATTTCTTGATAATGACAAGGTGGTCTGGGCATCACAGGCAGCAGCGCTTGCTTCCATAACTGCCATGGGGATATCTTTTGGTTCCTGAAAAGACCCACATACAAATATACCTTTGCGTGATGTTGAAACCGGGTTAAAGCTGTCTGTTTTGACAAATTTATTCTCATTGATTTCAATATCAAGTCTGTGTGCAAGGTCAACAACTTCTTTTGGAGTCTGCATCCCAACGGACAATACAACAAGATCAAAAGTTTCCGTGAGAATTTTACCCTGATCATCAACATATTTCAGAATTAAATTTTTTGTTTCATGATCTTCAACAATTGTATGAATCCTTGAGCGCACAAATCTTACTTTTTGCTCGTTTTTTGCTCGTTCATAATATCCTTCAAATTCCTTGCCATATGTTCTCATATCCATATAAAAAATGGCAGTATCAAGCCCTCCGCCAGAATGTTCTTTTGCAATAACAGCTTCTTTAATTGCATACATACAGCATACTGAAGAACAATAGGAATTATCACATCTGTTAATATCTCGTGAGCCCACACATTGAAGCCATGCAACTTTTTTGGGTGGTTCGTTATCAGACGGGCGGATCAAGTGCCCGTTAAAAGGACCTGTGGCACTTAAGATTCGTTCCATTTCAAGGGAGGTGATTACATTTGAATATTGTGAATATTGGTAGTTATCAAGCCCTGAAGGGTCAAAGGTTGAAAATCCCGGTGCCATGATAACCGCTCCAACCTTGAGATGAACTATTTCATCTTTCTGATCAAAATCAATGGCTCCTGTAGGACATACCTTTTGGCAGACACCGCATCTTCCGTTTTTGTTTATATAGATACATTGGTCAGAATCAATGGCATATTTTAAAGGAACTGCCTGGGGGTAATCAACATAAATGGCTTTTCTTTTGGCAAGACCTGCATTAAAATTGTCTGTGACTTTTTTAGGACATTTTTCAGTGCAGGCTCCGCAGGCAATACATTTATCCATGTCCACATATCGTGGATGTACACTGAGTTCAACATCAAAATCTCCAGCAGTCCCGGAAATTTTATTTACTTCACATAATGTTTTAAGCTCTATGTTTAAGTGCCGGCCGACCTCGACCAGTTTAGGTGAAATAATTCACATGGCACAGTCATTGGTGGGAAAGGTCTTGTCAAGCTGCGCCATTGCCCCGCCAATTGATGCTTTTTTTTCAATCAAATAAACATAAAAACCTGAGTCTGCAAGGTCTAATGCTGTCTGCATTCCTGCAATACCACTTCCTACTACCATTACAGAGCCTCTGGTGGCATCATTGCTTTGGGTATTAATATTGTTCACTGCATTCATAGCTGGTCCTTAAAAAAATTAAGTATAGTCCTTTAGTTATTTAATATTCATGCTCTCTGCCAGATAAGAATATATATCCATAATTTTAATACCTGAGTCAGAAGATGATGCAGCACAGGTAAGATGAATCTGGCATTTTGGACAGGCTGTTATAATGGTATCAGCTTTAGCCTGTTTTGCTTCATTTAGTCGTTTTGTCTGCATTGCTTTGGAACATTGGGAACATTCCATCCAGGCTGTAGTGCCACAGCATATTGCATTTTCTCTATTATGTTCCATTTCTCTGAACAATGTTTCTGGTATTTTATTGATAAGCTGCCTTGGTTCTTCATATATACCTGATCGTCTGCCCAGTCTGCATGGATCCTGATATGTGACATTGCTGTCTGAACATGGAGTAAATTCAATATCAGTTTGAAGAAGTTTTTCTGCAAAAAATTTTGTAATTGAAATGATTTCAAAATCCATATTTTCAAAATACTCAGGATAAACTTCCTTGAACATATTATAGCCCTCAGGGCAGCCAAACAATACTTTTTTTGCCCCTGAAGCCTTAATTGCTTTAATATTTTTTTGTGCAAGGGTTTTAAAAAGGTCCTGATCACCACTCCAATATGCATCATGACCGCAACAGCACTCATCATTGCTGATAACCGGTTCAATCCCTATCTTATTTAAGATTTTCAGAATATTTTCTGCTGATTTTAAAGCAGGCACATCCAGATATTTAAATATTACATCAAAATATGGAAGGCATCCCACAAAATAAAAATATTCACCCTTATCTGTGAACTTTCCTGTGTTTTCAGCCCAGGCAGTGCGATTTTGTTTGATTTTATTGTCTTTATTGAAATTTGCCTGTATCTCGGGAATGGTTTGAAGCATTCCATTATGGTTGAGGCGCGGAACGTTTTTTATTGTTCTTGCTTTTATTCGGTAAGAACGGATAAATTCAGGAAAATCAATTTTTACAGGGCATCTGTCACTGCATCTTGAACAGGTGAGGCATGACCATAGATCATGATCCTGGAGAATATCCCCTTCAGGTTGATCAATGGTTTTTTTAATCATCTGTCTTGGTGAAAAATCAAGCCGATCTTGACTGATCGGACAACTTCCTGTACAAACACCACATTCCATGCAGTAATTAACCTGCTGTTTCGTAAGCTGCATACTATATTCTTCCGTTTTGTCTATTAGTATATATTTCGAACATTCAATCATTTATGATAAAAAATTACATGGTTGTCAATAAAAAATTTTAATAATTTTAATTCATATAATAAATAAACTTTAAAATATTTTTATACAACTTTGTCTTTTTGGTTATTATAGAAAAATAAATGGAAGAAGTGAGGCTTGGGTATGCTTTATTTATACTTTTGACTGAGAATTGCTGATTAATCAAGGTTGCTCCAGCAATTCTCGGTCAAAAAATATTAACAGAGCGATACAGATACTTGGCAGATACCCGCTCCAAAAGTCTTACCTGTATATGAACAAGGAACAAAAAGGGGATTTTGCTCTGTCAGGCTAAACCGCAGGAACTGCG
>Ga0256845_1000961_pt1 | contig 24615 bp, 19 predicted proteins | sample RiftiametaG_FD_189101 | JGI IMG/M metagenome (GOLD analysis project Ga0256845, IMG submission 189101) | Tube worm associated microbial communities from hydrothermal vent at the East Pacific Rise, Pacific Ocean - Riftia | ecosystem: Host-associated > Annelida > Integument > Unclassified ... | reverse complement strand
CTAACCATTTTCCGTTAACGTATCTAAAGAAATCATCATTTGGTTTTACTTCAGTATCCATAAAGTCTATATTGATTCCTGGAGTTTCTTGTATTATTGCTACTTCTTTTTTTGAGTCTTCTTTACACCATAAGCCCTAAAAAAGACAAAGCTGTTAGTAGAGGAATTTTTTTTAAATAGTTTTTCATTTTGATTGAGTTTTAGTAAATATTTAACAATTTACTGTTATTTAAGATTTTGATAAGAATATTTGTTTTTTATTAACAAAAAATTAATAAAAAAAAGCGTTGCTCTAAAATTTAGAACAACGCTTTTTTTAAGTTTAATATGTATTAATTTAATATCAGTTTCTTGGTGACTTTACTGCTATCTGTCGAAATATTTAAGAAGTAAATTCCAGAAGAAAAACTACTCATATCTAATGGGTAAATATTATTATTAGTGTTAACGTTTTTCTTTTGAACCATTAACTTACCTGTTACATCATATATATCAATATTAAATGTATTTACATTTCTTATTTTTATATTGAAGATGTTATTTGATGGATTAGGATAAATTCTAAAGTTTTCTGCATTAAAATCATCAATACCTAAAAGTGTTCCATCAATAACTAAATCATCAATAATAACACCTTCTTTAACTACAGCAACATCGGTATGAAAAACAAATCTAAAAGTTATATTAGTTTCACTATTAAGGTTTGTTAAACTGTAACTGTATTCTTGAAAGGTTGCGTTTGTTCCTGTCCATTGTGCGCCAGGGCAATTAAGACAATCGTCATCAAAACCAGAAGTTGCATTTGTTCTGTCACTATTATACCAATTAATATCTTTAGTTCCTAGTACACTCCAATTGCTACCATTATCTATAGAATATTCAACATACATAACATCCCAATTTTCTTCAAGATCAAAAGTCATATAAAATTTAATTATTGGGTCTGAAAGTATTGATAAATCATAACATTCTGTAACTAAATAACTTAATATATTATTGTCGTAATTCCCATTTAAATTAGTTCCATAAGCTTGAGCTCCAGACCATGCTGAATTTAAGACAGTTCCACCTGGTATGCCTCGTTCCCAATATTGAGCTGAAGTACCTGCCCCATATACTGCTAAATCATCTGTAGGGTTTCTAGAATCGAAAGTATTTACGGTTTCTGGTGTTCCAGAAGTATTTACATAAATAACAGCTGTTTCATCGGAATCATTATTTGAGACATAGGCATCATTAACAATGGTAACACTTGATGTAAACTCATGTATACCACTACTTAATGTAGGTATGTCAATTAATGCTGTGGCTTGAGGTAATATGGTGCCAGACCAATTAAAATTATTATCAATTCCATTAACTGTATAGGTAACAGTAACATTATTAATAGTGTTTAAGCCATTATTTTCAACTAATATTTGAATAGAGTTATTACAATCTGTACCAACAATTTGTTGTATACTTAGGAATTTAATATCATTTGAAGCTAATTGAATTGGAATTGAAGATTGCCAAATACCTCTACCATAAGTAGCCGCAGTGATTATATTTTCGTTAATAGTAATTTCTATATCTGTAACGGAAACATTTGGAAGGTTTATATTAAAAATTTCCCAATCAGCTAAAGTATCATCGTATCTGTAAACACCTAAGCTTGTTCCTAAAAATAAAGGATTGTCTGGATGTTGGTCTTGATGTTTTATAATATTTTTTGTAACATTTGGTAAGCTACCAGTTATGTTAGTAAATGTAGAGCCACCATCGGTAGATTTATGAACACCTCCACCAGTTCCTGAGGTTGTTACATAAATTATATCGCTATCGCTAGTATTTACCTCAATAGATGTAATAGCTCTTGGAAAAAATGTTTTAATTTGAGAAAATGTTACACCTCTATCTGTACTTTTAAAAAGAGTACCACCAATAGCAACATACATATTATCTGGATTTAAATCATCAATCTCTAAAAAATCAATATCTGATATAAAACTATTTGTTGTCACTTCTGCCCATGAACCACTAACAAATTTGTAAACTTTAGAATAACCAGCATATAGTTCTCCTTCATTATTCATTGTTAAAGGTGTTATCCAATTCCCTCCACTATCATTAGTTCCGGTTTCTGCAGTTGGAGCTCTTACTTGACTGTTTAAACTGCCACCTGCAGAAGTTGATATGTTTAAAAGGCCTCCATATTGTGTGAATCCATAAAATAAATCTGTATTATTAGGGTCTATTGCTGCTTCCATACCATCGCCTCCGTGGTAATTTTGCCAAATATTATTATTATAAGCATGACCACCATTATCTTGCAGTCCACCAACCATTTTTTGTGAGTCGTTGTGCGCAACTGCAATTTTGTAGAACTGGCTAATTTGCATACCAGCAGTTAAATCGGTAAAAGCTGTTCCACCATTAGTAGATTTGTAAAAACCACCATCGGTGCCAGCAAATAATTCATTATTAAAAAAACGTAATAAATGAATATCTGCATGAGTGTAAGCCGCTTGACTAGGACCATTCCAACTATTTAGTTTTGTAAATGATGTTCCACCATTAGAGGTTTTCCAGATATTTAGTACACCTACATAAAATTCATCTTCATTTGACGATGAAACAGTAAATGCTAAGTCATACCAAGCTTGCCCACTTCCATCAAATATATCGCCTACACTTGCTAAATTTGAGACCTGTGTAAATGAGACACCAGAATTTGTAGATTTATAAATACCTTGAAAACCATTGTTGGTGGCAGCACTTAAAATATAAACAGCATTTGTATTATCTAACGTTGTTCCTAAAACTATACGTCTAGAAGATAAAGGTAGACCAGAGCCAACACCTGAATTGGTGAAATTTTCTCCAGCATCAGTTGAAATATAAAGTGTATTTGAAGTAACCGCATAAATTGTATTTGGGCTTCCTGGTTTTATTTTTATGTCTTTAATATTTAAGCCAGATGTTCCATTTAGATTAGACCAATTTGTTCCTCCATTTATTGTTTTATACACACCATTATTAGTAGCTACCCATAGCATATTTGAGTTGGCTGGATGCATATAAATTTCATTCATTGAAGAAGGGGAATTACTGGTGTTTAATCCAGTTGTAGTCCAAGTGGTTCCGCCGTTAGTAGATTTCATTACGCCAACACTATAAGAATCTCCAGCATCATCATCACCGGTTGCAATATAAATAATATTAGAATTATTATAATCGATAGCAATTCCAGAAACTCCAATTTGAGGTAGATGATCTGATAATACAGCCCAAGTAGAACCAGCATCAGTTGATTTCCAAATTCCACCAGCAGGAGCTCCAGCGTAATATGTATTTGAATTGTTTGGGTCTACAATTATTGCATTTACACGACCTTGACCAGAAGCCCATGACCCAGTATTAATATGACTAAATGGACCAATAGGCTGCCAACTACTTAAATCTACCTTGCGAGCGTTATTTTGTTGTGTACTTATCCAAGTATTCCATAATTCGGCAGATGTAGGTAAAGTACCATCTTCTTTCACGAAATTTTTCCAATAGTTTTCCCAGCGTTTAAAAGGTTTAAATCCACTACCTTTTACATTTGGGTTTCTAGTTTCCCAATACGTATTAAAAGCTTCCACAGCATCTTTAAATTTTGTTGGATTTGAAGATTTTGCTTGCTCAGCATTTAAGTTTTCCATCCAAGGTGCATTTTGATTGAATTGTGCTTGAATGCTAATTGTAGATAATAAAATAAAAAATAGTAGTAATTTTTTCATGGAAAGTATGTTTTTATAGCAATATTACAAATAAATCGTTGATATATTAAATATTATACATTAAGTGGAAGAAAATTAAGGTTTTTGAATATTTCGAGAATCTTTTTCAAGTTTTTTATTCATTTGAAAGTTTAAATTAGAAAACGATTCAAAAAACTCTTTTATAGTATTATTTAGCTCTTCTTTATTTGTAGTTGTTAAATTTGATAAACTTTCAAGTTTAAGTAGCTTGGTTTCTAGAACTTGTATTCTTGCTAAAGTTGCAGATATATTTACTTTTTTTGGAATATTAATTTTTAAGTCTTTTAAAAGCGTTGTAATAATTTTTTTATTATCATTAAAAAAACTTAAATCACCTTTTTTTACATTAGCAATAACCTCTTGAAGTTGATAATATTCTACCCATTCTTCAATTGCTTTTTCTGTTTTTTCATCTAAAATAAAATCGATAAAATTAAGTTTAGCAATATCGCTTTCGGTAATGTCTTGATTAACATTCTCACTAGTATTATTTTCAGTGTTTTCGCTAACTGTTTTTTTACAAGAAAAAAACAAAACGAATACAATTAAAATGCTAAAAAATTTAATATTCATTTTACTTTATTTTAATAATGAAACACAAAGATATAGTATTCGTTTATTTATTTTTATAGATGTTTTTTCAATTAAGTTAAAAAGGAATGTTATTTGAAATAATTCCAATTAATTGTATATTTGAGCAACCCTAATTTTAATTATTATGCTTGAAAATTTTTGGTTTAATGTAAACTTTGGTATCAACCATGTACTAGATGTAAACGCCTACGATCATGTTTTATTTCTTATTGTACTTACTGTTTCGTATCTTTTTAAAGATTGGAAACGTGTGTTATTATTAGTTTCGATGTTTACTTTGGGGCACACTTTATCGCTTGTTTTAGCGGCTTATAATGTGGTTAGTGTAAATGGTGAATTAGTGGAATTTTTAATTCCTGTCACTATTTTGGTTGTAGCTATTTTTAATGTGTTTACTGCTAGAAAAAGTGGTAAAAAAGAGAAAATAGGCCTTTTGTTTTTATCAACCTTATTTTTTGGTTTGGTACACGGTTTAGGTTTTGCGCGCGAGTTTAAAATGTTTTTGGGCGATACTGATAATAAAATAGTTTTGCTCTTAGAATTTGCTTTAGGTATTGAGCTTTCACAAGTTATTATTGTGTTTATTGTCTTGTTTTTAGGATATATTATACAAACCATTTTTAGATTTTCGAAACGTGATTGGATAATGGTAATTTCGGCTGTTGTTGTTGGTCTTGTTATCCCTATGATAATGAATAGTGACTTATTGGCTTAGATTTCAGAAACTTTCATAAAACTTTAACGCAGTTTCCGTTGTAATTAAAATACGAACCAAGTATCTTCGTTATATTGTTTCGCGTGAAGGATTGAAGCGGCATCCTTTTTGTTTTTTTTACAAAAAGATATAGCGGAAAGCCTGTTGTACCGAAATGTAATGTAGGTACACACGCCATAATTATAAAATAAATTAATGCCAGAAAATAAACAACTTAAATATGATAAAGCTTATTTAAGAATTGCACAAGAATGGGGAAAGCTATCGTATTGTGATCGCAAACAAGTTGGTGCGCTTATTGTGAAGGATAGAATGATAATTTCGGACGGGTTTAATGGAACGCCATCGGGTTTTGAAAATTTTTGTGAAGATGAAGCGGGTTATACCAAATGGTATGTGTTGCACGCCGAGGCAAATGCGATTTTAAAAGTGGCATCGTCTACACAGTCGTGCAAAGGCGCAACGCTGTATATAACCTTATCGCCGTGTAAAGAATGCAGTAAATTAATACACCAATCTGGTATTGTAAAAGTGGTTTATAATAAAACATATAAAGATGATTCTGGGTTGCAATTTTTAGAAAAGGCAGGCATAGAACTTAAACTAATTGAAGATTTAAAAGCATAATGAAGTTTGATAAAAAATACTTACCATTAATTTTAGGTATTGCTATTGCGATAGGTATTTTTATTGGTGGAAAATTAAGTTTTTCTGATTCGTCCGATAGGTTGTTTTCAACAAATAGTAAAAAAGATAAGCTTAATAGGCTTATTGATTATATTGAATACGATTATGTTGATGAGGTGAATACCGATAGTATTGTTGATGTTACTGTTAATGGTATTTTAGAGAATTTAGACCCACATTCGGTTTATATTCCTAAAGAAGATTTAGAGCGTGTTACCGAAAACATGAAGGGTGATTTTGTTGGTATTGGTATTAGTTTTTACACGTATAAAGATAGTATTGCTGTTATTAGAGCTATAGAAAACGGACCAAGTGAAAAAGCAGGTATTAAAGGTGGCGACAGAATTATTATGGCTAATGGTGACTCGCTTTTTGGTAAACATTTAGGTGATGGCGAATTGGTTAAAAAGCTTAAAGGTCCAATTAACACTAAAGTAAAACTAAAGGTATATAGAAGGGGCGAACCTGAGCTTTTAACGTTTATAGTAAAACGCGATAATATTCTTATAAAAAGTGTGGATGCTGCGTATATGCTTACCGAAAAATTAGGCTATATAAAAATTAATCGATTTGCAGAATCTACTTATAAAGAATTTAAAAAAGGTTTAGATAAATTAATAAAGCTTGGTGCTACCAAAATTGCTCTTGATTTACGTAATAATCCTGGTGGTTTTTTAGGAATTGCAGAACAAATTGTTGATGAATTTTTAGAAGCTGATAAACTTATTTTATTCACTAAAAACAAACGGGGAAATATTGAAAAAAGCTATGCAACCGATGAAGGTGATTTTGAAAACGGAAAAGTATACGTTTTAATTGATGAAAATTCTGCTTCGGCAAGCGAAATTGTTGCAGGTGCATTACAAGATAATGATAAAGGAATTATTGTTGGTCGTCGGTCGTACGGAAAAGGGTTAGTACAACGTGAAATGGATTTAGGTGATGGTAGTGCAGTGCGTTTAACAGTATCACGTTATTATACACCAACTGGTCGTTCTATTCAGCGTCCATATAAAAATGGGCATAAAGATTATTACGATGAGTATTTTGATAGATTAGAAAGCGGAGAATTGTTAGACCCTGAGAAAATACAAGTAGCCGACTCATTAAAATTTACAACACCCGCAGGGAAAATTGTGTATGGTGGTGGTGGTATTATTCCCGATGTATTTGTGCCTATTGATAATAGCATGCAAAATGAAACCTTATCGTTTGTAAATCGCAAAGGTTTTGTTGGGAATTTTGTTTTTGAAGAATTAGAAAAAGACAGACAAGCTTACGATGGTGTTTCTAGACAAGAATTTATTGATAATCATGAAATTGGTGACGATTTAGTATTTGCCTTTCAAGATTATTTAAATGTGCGTACCGATTCTAGAATAACTTTTGTGGCGTATCATACTGAAGTAAAGCAATATATAAAAGCAACTTTGGCAGACCAACTTTATGGTACTGGCGCTTTTGAAGAAGTGTTTAATCAGCGAGATATTATGATTGATGAGGTTATTAAGTTGAGTGATGGGAATTAGTTAAATTTCAATCTTATCATGCACTTTTGTATGTTTCCCATTATTCCAAAACGTTAGAATATCAGTAGCCACATGTGCACCACTCCCAGAAGCTATAGCAAACTGGCTGCGCCAACCAGCTAATGTTCCAGCAACGTAAAGTTTTTTTTCAATTAAATGATCGATATTTTTTAACCAAATACGGTCTTTTTCAGTTGCAGATCTTGGGTGTGGTTCAATGTATTGCTCTAAACCTTTTATTGTAATTAAATTGGTGTAACCAACTGCAATAATAACAATGTTGGTTTTGTAAGTGTTATTATTGGTTATAATTTGAAACCCATTCTTAAGTTTTAAGATTTCACAAACTTTTTCATTTTCTATTTGTTCAATATGCGGATATAAGGTTTGTAATTGTTGTTTGCCATTTTCTAAAATAGAAGCACCTGTAGTTTCTGGAGCTAAGCCTAAAACATTATTAAATAAAGCGTTTTGTAAATGAGATGTTTTTTGATGTGTAATGATGCCGATGTGTTTGTTTTTAGCAAAAGGTTTATTTTTTGCCGAACCTAATACCAAAGCGCACGATAAACCTGCTGCTCCGCCACCAATAATTAAAGCATCGTACATTAGTTTTTATTTTTCACTTTTTGCTCAATACGTTTTGAAGTTATAAGGATTAACATCAATACAATCGCGCAAAGTGAAGCGGCAATAGTAATTAAAGCTATTACGCTTTCACCTTGAAAAGGATTACTAAAATCTACTTTAGTAAAGTTAAATATAGCTAGTGCAGATGCAACAATTATTATAATTATAGATACATATTTCATAATTAAGCAAATAAATTTAATGCAAAGGTCGATATTATTTACGAAATAATAATGCTTATTAAATCTTAAAAGATTTGTTATTTTTGCGACATGTTTCAAATAGGTAAAACCATAGTTTCAGAAGATATTATTGAAAAAGATTTTATGTGCAATCTTTCTGCATGTAAAGGCGCGTGTTGTATTGATGGTGATGCTGGTGCGCCACTTGATGAAGATGAAACCAAAATATTAGAAGATATTTATTCCAAAGTGAAACCTTTTTTACGGCAAGAGGGTATTGATGCTATTGAAGCACAAGGCATTTTTATTACAACTGAAAACGGCGAGCTAGAAACACCTTTAATTAACGGCGCTGATTGTGCATATGTTATTTTTAATGATAAAAATGTGGCACTTTGCGCTATTGAAGAAGCTTATAATCAAGGTGAAGTGTCTTGGAAAAAACCAGTGTCTTGTCATTTATATCCAATACGGGTTAGAGATTATACCGAATTTTCGGGTGTGAATTATGATAAATGGAAAATTTGCGATGATGCTTGTGCTTTAGGAAAAGAACTTCAAATACCCGTTTATAAATTTGTGAAAGAGGCATTAATTAGAAAATTTGGTAAAGATTGGTATATAGAATTGGAGAAAGTAGCTGAGGATAAAAAATAATTATTTTATACTTCTTTTTGGGAAATAGGAGGGTGTTTTTTTTCGAAAAAAGCATTATAATTTAATGATTTATACTCCGAAAACAAGGTGTTTTCCTCAAACTATAGACAAAAAATAAATTTTATTTGAGCTTTATTTTTAGAATTTTTTCATTTGATTTTTTCATTGTTATTTTCTTTTTTTAAAAACTAAAAAAATGATTTTTAGTTTTTAGTTTTTATTTTTCATATAAATAATTAGTATTTTAAGATTCCTTTATTCATAAGGTTTTCCAGTTTTTATTAAATATAAATATCTAATTATCAATGAGTTATGTAACTAGCTGAATTTCATCAATATAAATAAAATCTTCTCGGTTGTTAAAAACTTGTTGACAACGTTTCCTAAATACCCTTTCATTTTTAGAGACAAATGTCAATCTTTGTTGAAGGCAATATAAAATAGGTTTTTCAATTTTTTTAAGTTTAAAAAAGTGTTGAAAAATTAAGTTTTTAAAAAGTTCGCCCCTTTTTATTCCTCTTAAGGAAAATATAACACGTTTTACGGATTTACTAATAAAAAATCTGAGTGATTCAGCATCATTCTACTGACTATCTAGTCTTTTAATAAAAAAATTATGGAGATTACGCAAATAATAAAAAGAGATTACGAAACAAGTCCGTTTGTTTTAAATAAAATCTCAAATGCTGTTGAAAAAGCAATGCTTTCTGTTGGAAACGGCACAAAAGAAGATGCGAATAAAATTTCTGTAAACGTTTTAAAAACATTATTAGAAAGAAAAGAAAAGGATTATAATTATTTGCCTACTGTTGAAGAAGTGCAAGATCTTGTGGAAGAGAAGTTGATGGAGAGTGCTTTTCATAATGTTGCAAAAGCTTATATTTTATATAGAGATGAGCAAACAAGAAATAGAAAAACAAATATTTTTGAAAAGCGTATAAACTTAAAGCCTTACGAATATCCAGAATTGAATGAGTATGTAGACGCTATTAGACATTCGTATTGGATTCATACAGAATTTAATTTTACAAGCGATATACAAGATTTTAAAACCAGATTGACCGTTGTAGAGCAAAACGCTATTAAAAACACAATGCTTGCCATTTCTCAAATTGAAGTTGCGGTTAAAAGTTTTTGGGGAGATATCTATCATAAAATGCCGAAACCAGAAATTGGATCGGTAGGAGCAACATTTGCTGAAAGTGAAGTACGACATCATGATGCATATTCGCATTTATTAGAAATATTAGGTCTTAATAATGAGTTTAAAAACTTAAAAAAGAAGCCTGTAATAATGAGGCGTGTTCATTACTTGGAAACTGCCTTGAAAAACGCTAAAAGTGAAGACAATAAAGAGTATGCAGAATCAATTTTATTATTTTCCCTTTTTATAGAACACGTGTCTTTGTTCTCACAGTTTTTAATAATTATGGCTTTCAATAAGCATAAAAATATGCTTAAAGGTGTTTCTAATGTTGTTGAAGCAACTTCTAAAGAAGAGCAAATTCATGGCGATTTTGGAATAGATATTATTAAAATTATAAAAGAAGAAAACCCAACGTGGTTTGATGAAGAACATAGTGCTTTAGTAAAAGAATTATGTGAAGAAGCTTTTAAATCTGAAAGTAAACTTATCGATTGGATTTTTGAAGCAGGTGAATTAGACTTTTTACCAAAAGATGTAATAAATGAGTTTGTGAAAAATAGATTTAATAATTCGTTACAAAGTATTGGTATTGATAAAGTATTTGAAGTAAACGAAACATTATTAGCACAAACCGAATGGTTTGATGATGAGATTATAGGAACAAAACATGGAGATTTCTTCGTGAAACGTTCTATCAACTATAGCAAAAGAACTAAAAGTATAACTAGCGACGACCTTTTTTAAAACATGAACGACTACACTAACCAAGACATCGAAAAAAGCTTAAACCAAGAAACAAAGCCCTCAAACTATGAAGAATTAATTAAAGCCAGAAAAGAAACTAGAAAAGAAGCAAATAAGCAACCGGAAATAAAATGGTTAACAGAAAATAGTCGTCAATTTTTATCAGCAGGATACCTTACTGATGGAGCAAGTCCTGAAGAAAGAATTAGAGAAATTGCCGAAAGAGCTGAAGAAATTTTAAAAATGGACGGTTTTGCCGATAAGTTTTATGGTTATATGGCAGAAGGTTACTATTCATTAGCTTCACCAGTATGGTCTAACTTCGGAAAAAAGCGTGGATTACCAATTAGTTGTTTTGGTTCGCATATTTCTGATGATATGGGAGATATTCTTTATACCCAATCAGAAGTTGGAATGATGTCTAAACTTGGTGGTGGTACTTCTGGTTATTTTGGCAAATTACGTCATAGAGGTGCTAGTGTAAAAAATAACGGAGAATCTTCAGGAGCTGTACATATTATGCAATTATTTGAAAAAATGGTTGATGTTGTAAGTCAAGGTTCTGTAAGACGTGGTCGCTTTTCTCCATATTTACCTATTGATCATAAAGATATTAATGAGTTTTTAGAAATTGGTACTGAAGGAAATCCTATTCAAGAGTTAACACACGGCGTTACTGTTGGGAACAAATGGATGGAAGAAATGATTGATGGTGATAATGAAAAAAGAGCTGTTTGGGCAAAAGTATTGCAACGTAGAGGCGAAATAGGCTACCCTTATATTTTCTTTAAAGACAATGCAAATAACAATGCAGCAGATGTTTATAAAGACAAAAACATGGAAGTATATGCAAGTAATTTGTGTACTGAAATTATGCTACCTACAAATGAAAGATGGTCTTTTGTATGTGTGTTATCTTCGATAAATTTATTACACTTTGATAAGTGGAAGAATACAGATGCTGTTGAAACTATGGTGTACTTTTTAGATGCTGTTTTAGAAGAGTTCATCAGTAAATTAGAAGTGTATCGTGATTCTGATAATCGCGATGATAGGCAAACTTTCATGTTTATGGAAAAGGCTTATAATTTTGCAAAAGAAAACAGAGCATTAGGTTTAGGTGCATTAGGGTGGCATTCATTATTACAATCTAAAATGCTGTCTTTTGATAGCGCTGAAGCATACGATTTAAACAATGAAATATTTAGAACTATAAAAGAAAAATCTAATAAAGCTTCTGTAGAATTAGCAAGATTATTTGGTGAGCCAGAAGTTTTAAAAGGGTATGGACGACGTAATACAACATTAAATGCAGTGGCGCCAACAACGTCTTCTGCTTTTATTTTAGGACAAGTTTCTCAAGGAATTGAGCCAATTTGGTCTAATAGTTATGTAAAAGATATTGCGAAAATAAAAACAACTATTAAAAACCCGTTTTTAATTGATCTTTTGGAAGAAAAAGGAAGAAATACAATTGATGTTTGGAAAAGTATTCGTGATTATGATGGTTCTGTTCAACATTTAGATTTTCTTTCAGAACACGAAAAGGATGTGTTTAAAACTTATCCTGAAATAGACCAGACAACAATTATTTATCAGGCAGCAAACAGACAAAATCACATTGATCAAGGACAGTCTATAAATATTATGGTGCATCCAGATATGCCTGTTAAGGAAATTAATAAAATATATGTTACCGCTTGGAAATTAGGTGTTAAATCATTGTACTATCAACATAGTATGAATGCTGCACAAAAATTTAAGCAAAAGAAAGAATGTACGAGCTGCGAAGGTTAATGGTAGAAATTTAGTTATCAATTATCCTGTTTTTAAATAAAAAATAATTTAAGGAACTTATTAATAATGAAATTACCCCAAGAAAGTGTATCAATACTTCTAAATGCAGAAGCCAAAGCTTTAGCTACGGTATGGAATGATGATATTAATGTGATTCCTGTGTCTTCGGTTAAGGTTGTTGAAAATGAAATTTGGCTTATCAATTATTTCTTTGGTAAAACACTCACAAATATTAAGCAAAACCCAAATGTCGCGTTTACTTTTTGGAAAGGATTAAAAGGCTATCAAGTTAAAGCGAAAACTAATTATTTAACTGAAGGGGAGAAGTTTAAAAAAGCTGTAGATTGGATTTCTAAAATTCATCCTAATCGTATTGTAAAAGGATTATTAGTGTTAAATACGATAGCTGTTTTTGATATTTCAATTGATAATAAAAGAATATAATTTATTTTCCTTTTAAAATGTCTGTACCTAAAAGTTTGTCTTCTTTATTTGTATACCAAGCTCTGTTTTTAGGCATTTTTATATTATCTATTGTTACTTCTTCGGTTAATAAAATATATTCACCGTCATTTTTACTTTCATCATGGAAAAACTGATATATTTCCATGGTATAAGTTTTTGGATTAAAATAAAAGTACCAAGTGTCACTTCCAACAGTTTCATTATAAGTTACTTTTAATACCAAATACTCTTTTCCTTTAAAGGTTTTATATTCTACTTTATCATGAATATTAGTGCCAGCATCTTTAAGTTTCATTGGTAAACCATATAAATATGTGTAGTAATTTTTATAAAGTTTTGCTGTTTCGCAATGCGTACGTTTGGGTTTTGTAGTTTGATTTGCAATTCTAATAGAATCATTCATTGAAATAATACACTTTTCTTTTTTAATAGTGTATTGTATGGTTGTTGAATCTCTAGTAGACAATAAATTAAAATATTCTTTAGGAAAATTAATGTCAATTTTACTATTTCGATTTGAGCTATTGGGTGTTTCCATTGTAATGTTTAATGTGGCATTAAAATGAGACCAATTATTATTAGAATCATGATACGCAATGGCTTTTTCTAATAATTCTTGTCCAGTTAAATTTTGACTAAAACTGTGTGTGCTAAATATAAAAATGCAAAAAAGAATGGTATAGAGTTTCATAAAGAAAAGATTATTTCTCTAAAGTAATAAAGAAATAGGATAAATAAAAAAAACACCTCAATTGAGGTGCTTTTTTTATGATTTAAGTCCGATTTATTCTTCTTCTGAAACTATTGTTGCAGGTGCTACAGAACTATCATGAGCATCGTGATACTCTTGTAATAAATTCATCGTTGCATTAAGTAAATCTTTAGTTTCTAATAATAAACTAAAATATAAGGTTGTATTTTTAGGGCTAGATTCTTCACTACGCGTACGTTCTACTTGTTTCTGAATTTTTTCTTTAACTAAATCGTAAACCTCAGTTTTTTCATTTAAAATGGCTCCAATTTGTTCAAAAGACCTAGAATCGAAAGCCGCTTTTATATCATTAAATAATATTTCAATTTTATTATCAACCTCTTTTAATTCTTTGATTTGGCTGAACTTTAATTTTTTATGATTATTGTTTACGTGTTTATGGCTTACTTTAGAAATGTACTCTAAAGATTGTGTCATGTCTTGTAAGTAGCCTAAGATATTAATGTAAAACCCACTTGCGCTGATACTAGATTCATCTAAATTTTTAATAAAATAGAAGATATTATCTCTAAGTTTATCAACTTCGTTGGAAAGCTTATCTATTTGTTTTTTGTTCTTTTTTAATAATTGTAAATCTTCTTTAGCTAATCCTTTAACGGCATTAGTATAAATTCTATTTCCTCGTTTTACAACGTTTGCAATGTTTTTTGCACTTTCATGAATAACACCTTGTACAGAACTACTTTCTGCATGTGTTAAGCTATCTTCATCAATAGTTACATTAGATTTCTTTTTATGAGATAAGTAGTTTCTAGTTAAAAGAATAATTGTTAATAATAATAAAATAGGAATCATTACTTCTTTATTCCAGTTTATTAAAAACACAACTGTTCCAGCAGCAATAAAAGCACCAATAGCAGTACCAAACCAACCACCAATAACATTTAATACTCCAGCAACTCTATATACAGCACTTTCTCTTCCCCAAGCACGATCTGCAAAAGATGTTCCCATTGCTACCATAAAAGTTACGTAAGTTGTTGATAAAGGTAGCTTCATAGATGTTGCAATGGCAATTAATACACCTGCAACCATTAAGTTAACAGACGCTCTAATCATATCAAAAGCTGGAGCATTTATACTTTGATCTTTAGTAAGAATGACCTGCGGTTTATGAAAATTTTTACTAATTTTATCTTGTGTTGATTTTGGTACAACTGTATTTATAGCATCTGATAACCATGTTGTTCCTTTTACAATACCTCTTGATAGCATGTTTGGCTCAAATTTTTCATGTGTATCTCCTTGACGTGATAAACTAATTTCGGTTTCTGCTACAGATTTTGCTTTTTTAGAAAACCATAAAGTTAATACCATGATGCTTCCTGCTAAAAACAGTAATAAAGGTTCTGCAGGCACTTTTTTACTTAACACTTCCATAGAGAAAGCAGAAGCTTCAACACCAGATACAGACCAAGCTTCAAATGAATGATATGCTGCCATTGGTACACCAATAAAATTAACTAAATCGTTACCAGAAAACGCTAAAGCTAAACCAAAAGTGCCTATTGCTATTACAATTATAAGCACACTTTTTTTTGTGATACTTTGAAACGCAAATGAAAATAATGTCCAAATAACAAAACTTATGGCTATAATATAAACTTCATTTCCTTCAACCATACCTTTTAAGTCTTTATAGTATGGTGTTCCTTTTAATCCTTTTAGAAAAATAAAATATGTGATTGCAGTTAATGCAACACCACCAAAAATAGCTCCGAAGTTTTTAATTTTCTTTTCATATTGAAATGTAAAAATTAATCGCGATACCCATTGTACTAGAGCACCAATGGTAAAAGCTATAAATACAGACATAACTATGCCTCGAATTATTTCAATAGCTTTTTTAGTATTAATATATTTTCCTAAATCTGCAAAAGTTTGATCATCTGAGCCGCTAATCTTTATTAAAGACATAACAACTGCCGCACCTAATAAGTTAAATACAATTGAAACCGTAGTTGAAGTTGGTAATCCTATAGTGTTAAAGAAGTCAAGTAGAAGAATATCTGTAATCATAACGGCCATAAAAATCATCATGATTTCGTCAAAATAGAATTCACCAGGAACAAAAATTCCTTTACGTGCAACTTCCATCATTCCGCTAGAAAAAACGGCTCCAACAAAAATACCTAAACTAGCAACTATCATAATAGTTCGCATAGAAATGGCTTTAGAACCAATTGCTGAATTTAAAAAGTTAATAGCATCATTACTAACGCCTACTACAATATCAACAACAGCTAAAACTGTGATGGCAATCAATATTAATAAATATATATTATCCATAATTTTTAATTAAAATAAAGTGCAAATATCTATTGTCTTTTTGTTTGTTATGTTATCTAATTGTTATGTTTTAAAAAGCAAATTTTAGGTTAAAATATATTAAAGATGTGTTATTATTTGTAGCATCTTCAAAATTTGTTAATCTATAATTTATAGATGTATTTATTTTGTCTGTTGGTTTAAACTCAAACCCAGCAATAATTGTGTTTCCATCTTTTGTATAGTTCCAATTGTTTATTTGATTAGAAAGTCTGTTTGATGATATTTGGTCGTAACGCCCAAACACATTCCATTTTTTATTAATATTATATGTAGAATAGAATGATAACCCTTTTTGATTTTTACCTTTAGCTACGTTTTTGTATGTTATTCCGTTTTGAATTATATTGTATTCTGCTCCAATTCTGAATTTATCACTTAATTTATAGCCAGCAAATAAAGCAATGTTACTTACAGTTGTAATATTATCGGCATCTTTCCCTTTCATAGTATCATAGTAGGCTTTAAATATCCAACTTTTACTTGGTGTATAAACTAGGTTTGTTCCTAGCCGTGTGTAACCAGAAGCATCTTGTAATTTTTTATAACCTTCTCCATTAACAATTAAAACATCAATTTTTAATTTATCACTTATTTTCATTGCTGTCATAACACCAGCATCGGCACTAGAGCCAAATTTGTATTTGTCGTTAAAAGATTTATATAAGTACCTGTAACCCCAAAACTTTTCTTGGTCTTTAAATTGTTTTAAACCAAATAACCCTACTGAAAGTGTTAGCCAGCTATCTGCTTTATAATCTAGTTTTGCGTTTTTAACAAATAAAGAAAAATCACTGTTCCCAGAGCCTTTTCCAGAATCGAAAAGTAATGTTGCAGAAAGTTTGTCGCTGAAATTATACTTGTAACCTAAATAAGTTCTTGTTAATTCGAAGGCTGACGATTGTACAGCGTCTTTAGTAGTATCAATATGATAATTGAAAAATACTTTTCCAATAACTACTCCTTTAGGTTTATTTTCTTCTTGTGAGAATACTGTTAATGTTGTTAGTATTAACAAAAAGGTAATTTTAAGTTTCATTAATAAGTATTAGTTTTTGTCGCTGCAAATAACTAAAACCAATATTAATTCAATGTTATCTAATGATTAAATTTTAACAAAAAAGACTGCCTTGGCCTAAGGCAGTCCCATTAGAAATCATGATAATGTAGTCGACAAAAACTAATAGATTATATGAATTACTAATTGTTTTGTCTTAAGACGCTACAAATAACATTGTTTAAAGTAACTTGAATGTAATGCTAATATTAAGTAATTATTAAACTTCCAATGTTAAATCTTCATGTGTAATAATTTAACAATCAGCATGTTATATTTTCAATGTTAATTTAATGTTACGTAATAGTTGTTTAAATGTTATCAAATCTGTAAATTTGAATTATAATGTTAAAACCCATAATTATGAAGAAATCAATTTTATTGTATTTTGCCTTTTTAATTACTGTGGGATCTTTTGCTCAACAAGCACAAGAACAAAAATTTAACCCAAATACTAAATTAGTAGATGTAGTTTATTATCATGACAATGGTGTAGTAAGTCAAACAGGCTTTTTTACAGCAGATGGTAAATTGCAAGGTAAGTGGTTAAGTTTTAACACAGAAGGCAAAAAATTAACTTCAGCAAATTATGATAATGGTGAAAAGGTCGGCAAATGGTTCTTTTGGACAAAAGAATCATTAAAAGAAGTAGATTATGTGAATTCAAAAATTGTAAATGTTATTGAGTGGAACAATGAAAGCGAAATTACAAATAGCTTTTAGTGTTAAATAAAAATTTCAAAAAAAAAAAGAGCTTCCGTTAGGAGGCTCTTTTTTTGAAATAAATTTTATGCTGTTAAAACTTATAACTGTACCCTATTGAAAATTCGGTACCTGGAGTTCTTAAAGAAAATATTTTGTCTTCAGCTCCAAACGATTGGTATGCGCTTTCTTTTTTGCTACCTAGTATATTTGTTACTTTAATATTGATTGCTGATTTTTTATTTTCACCAAAAGCTTTATTTAAAGTAAAGTTTAAACTGCTAAAAGGTTTTGTAAATACATCTGGTACACCTCCTAAACCAACAACTTCAAGAGTTTTGCCTTGTATGTTGAAAAACAGACCAGTTTGAAAACCACTGTCACTATCATTATAATTTAAATTTGCATTTACTAAAAATGGAGATTGACCTTGTAATTCTCTTTTTCTATCAATAGTTTCATTAGTTCTAGCATTACCAACTCTAGAATCAAACTCACCTTGAGACATTGTTAATTCTGATTTGATTACTGATGCATTAACAGTAATTTTTAATTTCTGTAAATTTTCAGATATAAAACCAAAATGTTGTCTAAACTCAAATTCAGCTCCATATACCTTTGCACTACCTAAATTATCAACTGTAAATTGAGAAGGTGCAGAAGCGAAGAATGTTTTTTCTATAGGGTCTTTAAAATCTTTATAAAAACCACTTACAGCAAACATTTGTCCTTGTTTACCAAAATGCTCAAATCTTAAATCGAAGTTGTTTACATATGTTGGTTTTAAATTAATATTACCAATAAATAAACGATCAGTTATTGGATCTGAAATTTGAGAAAAAGAAGCTTCTTTAAATGAAGGTCTTGCAGTTGTTTTGTAGTAAGAACTACGAATGTTTGATGATTCACTTACAGCATAAATTAAGTTGACCGAAGGAAATAAATCATGTTCATCAATTACTTTTAATCTATCATAAGTTTCTAAACCGTCTTGACCTGTATAATACGATGTAAATAACTCTGCTCTTAAACCTAAAATAGTTTTAAGTTTTTCAGTGATATTAAATTCATTTGACACATAAGTTGACGAAATGTGTTGTTTGCCTTCATAAGCATTATTAGGGTTAAAAATACTCCCTGATTCTAAATATGTTCCATTAGGATTGTCTCTACTCCAAATGTTTTCGGTTAATAATATATTATCTGGATTTCCATTTAAAATAGGAGCGCCACTGTTTACGGTTGTAAATTCATCAACACTAAAATCTCTAAATTTATATGTATGTCCGCCACCAAATTTAATTTTAGCAGGTTTTCCAAATAAGTCGTATTTTTTACTAAAATCAAGTTTACCTGCCCAATTTTCTTCAGTTAACCATCTCCAAATTCTTACTGGAGGTTTTGAAGCAGAAGCACTTATAATAAAATCGCTAGTTTGTGTTTGTTGTAAAGGTGTGATTTTGTGATCTTTATCGTAAACTTTTGAAAAAGTAGGTGATAATTTCCAATCAAAATTCCAATCGCCTTGTTTGCCAAAACTATGTTTACCGTTAAATAAAACATTAGTTACCGAACGTTCGGTGTAAGTAATAGCATCTTTTGTAATAGGTTCAAGTGCGTTACCAGAACCAGCTTGAGCTATACTTTGATTGAAAAACCCAGAAGTAGATTCACCATTTTGAATGTGTAGCACATTTATTTTATACTTTGAATTTTGGGTTTTATATGTAATACCAGCTAACCCATTTAAAAGTACGTTGTTAATGCCTTCGCTACCAATAGAGATTCTATCTGCTAATAAGTTTAGGTTCGATTTATCTTGTCCATCAACTGCATAAGCCCCATCTTGTCTATTTTTATAAAATTCCGTTTTATTTTTGTATGAAAATGAAGCTAAATAACCAAGTTTATTATCACCAACTTCAAATTGATCACCTATAGTAAATCCTAAATCGAAGTTTGGTTTACTTGTTTCTTTTTTTCCTCTTAATTCTTTATCAAAACGTCCTGTTAATGAATTTAATAGATTTCTATTATCGAACGTACCTGGAATGGGTTGATATCTATTAATTTGAAGGTTTCTAGTTCCATCATCATATCCCCAAAAATCAGTATCACTTCCAGTAGCAGATAAATAGTTATCATTAAAATGCATATCAGGATTAAAACCCATTCCTATAGAAATAGATGCTTCAAATTTTGTTGGAAAATCTTTTGTAACAATATTTACAACACCTCCAGTAAAATCGGCAGGATATTCTGCAGCAGCAGATTTAATCACTATAATATTATCTAAAATATTAGTTGGAAATATATCCATTTGAATAGTGTTTCTATCAGGGTCTAAACCAGGAATATCAACACCATTTAAAATTGATTTAGTATAACGGTCTCCAAGACCTCTAACATAAACATATTTCCCACCTTCAACAGAAACTCCAGGAACACTTTTTATTGCACTTGCTAAGTTTCCAGCTCCACTAGATTTTATGCTTTGAGCTGATAAACCATCTAAAAGTGTTACCGATTTTTTCTGAATGTTTAATACAGCATTTTCAGTGTTTCGTTTTATACTAGTTGTAATTATAACTTGCTCTAATGAGTTTGTTGCTAATGTTACATCTAAATCTAAAACTTGATTTGCTTTTATAACGACTTCGCTAATTTCTTTAGTTTCATAACCAACAAAAGAAAATATAATGGTGTATGTGCCTTCGTTTAATTCTAATTGATATTTACCATCAAAATCAGAAGTTGTACCAATAATAGTTCCTTTTACTAAAATATTTGCGAACGCTAAAAGTTCGTTATTATAATCTCCATCTATTACATTACCAGCGACAGTTCCTGTTTGTGCTTGAAGTGAAAATATTGAGGTAAATACTAGTGTAAGAATTATATAAAGATTTTTCATATATATTTTACTATAAATAACTGCTCACATATTTAGTGAGCAGTTATATTTATTTTAATTATTCTTTTTTAGAAACCTAAACCAGCAGCTGTATTAGCGTAAGTCCAACTAAGTTTAGATGTATCTGCTCCAACAGTTTGAGACCCAGCAGTAACCATAGTAGTCCAATCTGCTGCTCTATCTGTAAACGTAGGAGATAGAATGATTTCATCTTCATAGACATCATTTGTATCATCTCCATCATCACAATTATCAATACATTTAACTTTTTCTTTGAAAATGCTATTATCAAATCCAACTATTTCCCAAGCAGAGAAAGAAATTAAACCATCTAAAAAGTTTTGAGCAACTGCATTATTATCTAGCTCTACATCTTTTCCGTCAGGAAAACCAATGGCGTATACGTTACTTACTGAACCCGTAGCTTTACTTCTAAAATCTGCATATTCGCCACCTGAAGTATTTGCATTACCTATTAAAGTAATATTTAGCATAGTGAATGCTCCTGTGGCGGTTCCTTCTCTACCATCAATTTCTAAACCGTGATCTGAGGCATCACCTAATATAACAACAGCGTTATTAATAGTTCCAGAGTAAGCTTGATCGATGTCTAAACCATCGTCGCCTTGAGCCCAAACTAATAAGTTAGTTGCGTTAACAGTGCCGCCAAAAAATTCGATTCCATCATCAACATTTGCAACAATTTCAATATTATCAATAACAGTTCCGTTACCAACACCACCAAGTGTTAAGCCGTTAATTTCATTTCCTTCACCAATTAAAGCACCACCATGACGAATAGATATATATTTTAAAACTCCTGAATTATCAGCAGCATCTGTACCACCGTATAAACCAAAAGTATCATCGGCAGGAATACCTTCTATTTGTACTTCAGTTAAATCACCTTTAAAAGAGCAAGGCGCATTTCCAAGAATAATTAATCCACCCCACAAACCTCTATTACTTTCGTCTAAGTTTGTACCAGCAGTTTCGCCAGCATCAATATTATCACTAACAGATGTAAATATAATTGGGCTTTTAGCAGTTCCAACAGCATTAATTTTTCCATCTCTTGCAATAATTAAAGCAGAAGCTAAAGAACCAGATCCTGCAGAACCTTTAATAATTGTCCCTGGGTTAATAGTAAGTGTAACACCAGATTCGACAACAACTTTTTGATTTAATTGATAAATTTTATCGTTTGTCCAAGTTGTATTTTCAGTAATAACTCCAGAAACAGTAACAATTTCGGTATCAGTTGGAGTTCCTCCACCGCTACCGTCATTTATAATTGTTATTTGTTCAATAATAATAGGAGTATCATCATCTTTAAAACATCCAGTAAAGATTAAAGTTGATACTAATAAAACAGGTAATAATAATTTTTTCATGATATAGTTTTTTAATGATATAGTTTTTTGTTATCATTTTATGGTGCAAAGAAACTGTCAATGTGTAAAGTCAAGGTTAACGAGAGGTTAAACATAAATCATAAAAAAGTTACCCTAATGTTATGAGATTTTGTATTCTTTTGAATTTGAAAACAATTAATTAACATTGAAAAAACAACATAAAAGGCTAAATGCTATTCATGAGAAATCAAGAATAAAATCAAGTGATTTTAATTAGTGTTAGCTTTAAAAAATAATTAGAAAGAAATTGAAAATGTACAATTTAAAAACTGCTAGTTGTCGTTTTGTTTTTAGAGGTTTCTCTAGAACTTGTAAGAGCGCTTAAAGAAAGTGTTTTTACTTTTAGGACTAAATTTATTTCAGTAGGCGCTCCAGAAATAATTTGAACATCTAACTCTTTAGTTTCATAACCTGGATAACTAAATACTAATGTATGAATGCCATCTTTTAAATTTTCTAAAAGAAACAAACCTGTAACATCTGAAGTTGATTTTAAATCTGTTCCTTTTATAAAGACATTTGCAAAAATTAATGGTTCTTCATTCATTTCATTATCTAATATTTTTCCAACAATTAGTCCAGTACCTTGACCAAAACTAATAGTAGAAATAAATAGCATGAATAAAGTAATTAGATGTTTCATGAATCAATGATTAAATTGTAAATGTAAAATAAAAGCTTTATCATTATTGATGCGTTACCTAACCGTTAAACAACAATTATTAAAGTGTTATCTTAATGTTATCAAATTCAGCATTTATTTTTTATTGAAAATAGTTACCTTGTCGTCACTTAATTTTACAGAATGAACTGGGAACAATTACTATCCTTAAAACGCTTTGGCGACACACATAAACGCTTACGAAAAGAACAAGACGAAACACGATTAGGTTTCGAAGTAGATTACGACCGTATTATATTTTCTTCAGAATTTAGAAGCCTACAAGATAAAACACAAGTAATCCCATTATCGCAAACCGATTTTGTACACACGCGGTTAACACATAGTCTAGAAGTTAGTGTAGTAGGACGCTCTTTAGGAAGACAAGTAGGCGTTAAATTACTTGAAAAATATCCACATTTAAAAGATTCCTTAGGCTATCAAGCAAACGACTTTGGCGCTATAGTTGCCTCAGCAGCATTAGCACACGATATAGGAAACCCACCATTTGGACATTCGGGCGAAAAAGCCATAGGCGAGTTTTTTAAAACAGGATTAGGAGTACAATATAAAGACCAATTAACAGCAAAAGAATATCAAGACCTATGCGATTTCGAAGGCAATGCCAATGGCTTTAAAATATTAACCGAAAACAGAGAAGGAAGAAACGGTGGTTTACGATTAAGTTACGCAACTTTAGGAGCGTTTATGAAATACCCAAAAGAGTCCCTACCAAAAAAGCCCACAAACCATATAGCAGATAAAAAATACGGCTTTTTTCAAAGTGAAAAAAGTGCCTTTATAGATGTAACAAACGAATTAGGTTTAGTAAAAAGAAGCACAAAAGATTTAAGTTTTTCACGTCACCCATTAGCATATTTAGTAGAAGCAGCCGACGATATTTGCTATACTATAATCGATTTTGAAGACGGTATTAATCTAGGACTCATTCAAGAAGAATTTGCACTAGAATATTTATCAAAAATTATTAGGAATAATATCAAACCCGAAAATTATTACGCACTATCAACCAAAGAAGACCGCGTAAGTTATTTACGCGCGTTAGCAATAGGAAGTCTAATAAACGAAACAGTCGATATTTTCATGAAGCACGAAGACGCTATTTTAAGCGGCGATTTTAACTGCGCCCTGCTAGATAAAAGCAAATACGAAGCCCAAATAAAGGACATCATTAAAATAAGTGTAGAAAACATATATCAGTCAACCGAAGTTGTAGAAAAAGAAATCGTAGGCTATGGCGTTATAAACACCCTATTAAACACCTACACAAACGCTATAAATAACTGTTTTAATAATACAAGTTCAAATTACGATAAACTCATTTTAAAAGCCCTACCAAAAAACATAAGCGCAAATAATTCAAATTTATATAAACGCCTATCAAGTGTGTGTTATTATGTGTCTTTATTGTCGGATAGTAGAGCCATTATGAATTACAAAAAAATAAAAGGAATAGATTTTTAGAAGTTGGGCGTTCCCTTTCGGGTCGGGCTATCCGTTACAATCTTTTGCTCGTGCCTCACAAAAGGATTTCCACTACTATCCCTAACGCGGAAATGGAGGTTCGTTTAACGTGTGTAAGATTTCGTTGCGTATGCCAAGCACTAAAATAGCAAATAAAAACTGACTAGAAAATCCGCAAGGATTTTCGTAAGTAGGCTCGCACTAGCAATTAATTTTACACGTCTTAAGTTTACATTTCATAAATTTAATTAATAAACAAGAAAGCACAAAAGAGAGGACTAAGGTTATTATATACGTGGAAGCCTAGACTTCGTCAACATTGAAAACCCCCTCTCTTTTCTACCTACAT
>Ga0256845_1000960_pt1 | contig 24620 bp, 21 predicted proteins | sample RiftiametaG_FD_189101 | JGI IMG/M metagenome (GOLD analysis project Ga0256845, IMG submission 189101) | Tube worm associated microbial communities from hydrothermal vent at the East Pacific Rise, Pacific Ocean - Riftia | ecosystem: Host-associated > Annelida > Integument > Unclassified ... | reverse complement strand
ATTAAAAAAAAAACTAACCGATAAATATCGATTGGTTGTTTTAAATGAAAATACGTTTGAAGAACGATTTTCTCTCAAACTATCTCGTTTAAACGTATTTGTTTTAGGCGGTGTTTTCTCAATTTTATTAATTGGCTTTACCACGCTTTTAATTGCTTTTTCTCCATTAAAAGAATACATTCCAGGATATTCATCAACAGCACTTAAACGAAAAGCTACAAAATTATCTTTTGAAACCGATTCTTTAAAAACCCGAGTAGCAATTTTAGCCAATTACATCAAAGCCTTAAAGCCTGTTTTAACAGGGGATTTAAAACCAGAAACGATTGATTCTCTTAAAAAAGAGACTAAAAATTTTATGATTGATCAAAGCAAACTAAATGCTTCTAAAGAAGATTCTTTGTTTAGAGAAAAAATAGAAAGTAAAGATCGTTTTCCGTTAGCAGATAAGTTTCAAAATAAAGCTAAAATTGTATTTTTCGCACCTGTTTCTGGTACTATTTCGCAAAAATTTAACAACAAAAACAAACATTTTGCGGTAGATATTGTTGCTAAAAAGAATACCCCTGTAAAAAGTATTGCAGACGGAACCGTTATTTTTTCTGAATGGACAACCGAAACAGGCTATGTGCTTATTATAGAACACCCTAACAATTATATTTCTGTATATAAACACAACGGAACACTTCTAAAAAAGCAAGGAGATTTTGTAAAATCCGGAGAAGTAATTGCAAGTGTAGGTTCTACGGGAGAGTTAACCACAGGACCGCATTTACATTTTGAATTATGGAGCAACGGTTATGCAGTAAACCCAATAAACTATATCGATTTCCAATAAATATGAGTATAAAATCTGTCTTTGCCATTCCATTTGCCAAACAAGTAAAAAAGCGTGTTTATAAATGGGCAAATAATCCGCATAAAACACAAGAAAAGGTTTTTAAAAAACTAATCTCATCAGCAAAAAATACGGCTTTTGGTAAAGATCATGATTTTAAAAACATCCGCAATTATACGGACTTTAAAAAGCGTGTAAAAGTACAAGATTATGAAGGATTAAGACCTTATGTTGATAGAATGGTTGCAGGAGAAAAAGATATTTTATGGAAAGGAGAACCCTTGTATTATGCAAAAACCTCGGGCACAACTTCGGGTGCAAAATATATTCCGATTACCAAAGATTCAATGCCCACACACATCAAAGCGGCAAGAAATGCATTGTTGTTATACATTGCAGAGAAAAATGATGCTAGTTTTGTAAATGGTAAAATGATTTTTTTACAAGGAAGCCCTCTTTTAGAAGATAAAAATGGTGTAAAACTCGGTAGATTAAGTGGTATTGTAGCGCATTATGTACCTCAATATTTATTAAAAAACCGATTACCAAGTTGGGAAACAAACTGCATTGAAGATTGGGATACCAAAGTAAACGCAATCGTAGAAGAAACCATTCATGAAGATATGTCGATTATCAGCGGAATACCTTCTTGGGTACAAATGTATTTTGAAAAACTGATTGAAAAAACAGGGAAACCGGTCTCTAAACTATTCCCTAATTTTAACCTTTTTGTCTATGGAGGCGTTAATTTTGAGCCTTATAAAAATAAATTCGAATCTCTTATTGGTAAAAAAATAGACGCTATTGAGTTGTACCCTGCATCCGAAGGATTTATTGCTTATCAAGATTCTCAAACTGCATCAGGAATGTTGCTCCAATTAAATAGTGGTATTTTTTATGAGTTTATTCCTGCGGATGAATTTTTTGATGAAAACCCGACAAGAATATCATTAAAAGATGTGAAAATGGGCATTAATTATGTCATCATTTTAAACACAAATGCTGGTTTATGGGGATACAATATTGGCGATACGGTTGAGTTTACATCCACAAAACCCTACCGAATAAAAGTAACAGGGCGTATCAAACATTTTATTTCTGCCTTCGGCGAACATGTAATTGGTAAAGAAGTAGAAAAAACTATTAGAGAGACTATTAAAACTACTGACATTACTGTGAGCGAGTTTACAGTAGCTCCACAGGTAAATCCAAAAAAAGGAGAATTACCTTATCATGAGTGGTTTATTGAATTTGAAAATGAACCTAAAAATATTACAGAATTCGCATCGAAAATGGATGCTTATATGCAAACACAAAACATTTATTATAAAGATTTAATTGATGGAAAAGTGTTGCAACCGCTTATCATCCGAAGGGTAAAAAAAGGAGGATTTCATAAGTATATGAAATCGATTGGAAAATTTGGCGGACAGAATAAAATTCCACAATTATCTGATAATCGAAAGATTGCAGACGTGCTACACGATTTTTTAATATAAGGTTCTACCAATGAAAATAATAGCTACAAACATCGGTGAAAAAAAAGAGGTTCTTTGGAAAGGAAAAACAATCACTACAGGAATTTTTAAATATTCTGTAGAAAAACCTATTTTTCTTGATATTGAAGATGTAAAAGAGGATGTTGTAATCGACAGAAAATATCATGGAGGAATAGACCAAGCGGTTTATGGGTTTTCTTTAAAGCATTATGATTATTTTAAAAAATTACATCCAAATTTAAAGTGGCAATTTGGTATGTTTGGAGAAAATCTAACTATTGATAATTTAGACGAAACTAACATTCATGTTGGAGATACGTTTAAAGTTGGAGAAGCGATTGTAGAAGTTACTAAATCAAGACAACCTTGTATGACATTAGGGGTGCGTTTTAATGACATGAAAATTGTAAAACAATTTTGGAACACAACAATGTGTGGGGTTTATTTTAAAGTTCTTAAAACAGGAAATGTAAAAACAGGCGATGAGTTTGAGCAACTAAAACATTGCCCTAACAACCCAACAATTGCAGAGGTTTACATCAGTAAAAGGAAATAATCTCTAAACAACTTCCTCTTTCTTATGTAAAAATCGAGTCAATTTCATCGATAAATCAAGTAGAATAATTTTTGCATTACCGTTTCTTTCAATATGATACATCGCATCATTTAGCTCTTTTTCAATTGCTAAAATATTACCACTGTGTACAAACGGAGCAAAGTTTTTTAAATCAAATTTTGGAGATTTTGTTTCTAAAAACACCAACTCGGGTGATTTGTAGTTTAATAACAACGCTTGTCTAAAAAACTGTAAACAATATTGTAAAAATTGCTTTTGAGTCTCCCTTCCACTTTTTGCAATAGAATCACTCCAAGAAATTAATTCTTGAATTACAGTAGCATTTCCTTTGGCTTTAAAAGCTGCTCTAATCCATGTAATAAACCATTCTTCAAACAATAAATCTTTAGAATTACTGTGTAAAATGTGTACTGCTTTGTTGTAGTTTCCTTCGGATTGATGTGCAATTTTCACTGCCTCATTCTCCCTAATTTGTTCTCTTTTTACCAAAGTATCTGCAATGTTTTTTTCACTCAATAAAGGAAAATATAATGCTTGACAACGAGATCTAATCGTATTAATAATTTGTTCTTCGCTCTCTGTAATCAATAAAAAAACTGTTTTTTCTGGAGGCTCTTCAATCAGTTTTAAAAGTTTATTGGCGGCCGCAATATTCATTTTTTCTGCCATCCAAATAATCATTATTTTAAAACCGCCTTCGTATGCTTTTAGTTGTAGTTTTTTTACAATATCTAAAGATTCGTCAACCCCAATCAAACCCTGTTTATTTTCTACACCAATATGTTGCAACCAATTAAACAGACTTCCGTAAGGTTTTTGACTGATAAAACTCCGCCATTCTTCTAAAAACAAATTACTAACAGCATGTTTTTTTACACTATCGTTTGTAGTTACTGGAAATGCAAAATGTAAATCTGGATGCTGTAATTTGTTACATTTTATGTTACACGTTTCACTATCATCAGAAAAATTGCATAATAAAAATTGTGCATATGCAATTGCCATAGGCAAAGTACCACTTCCTTCTTTGCCAACAAATAATTGTGCATGCGGAATTCTACCATTCTTTGCAGAAGTTTGTAAATGGTTTTTAAGATGTTCTTGTCCTATAATATCACTGAAAAGCATATAACAAATATACCTTTTTAAATGCGAATAAATACCTACATTTGTAAACGAAAAACACTATATTTCTAATGAAAACACTCAACGATTTTAATTTTGAAAACAAAAAAGCCATTATTAGAGTAGATTTTAATGTGCCTTTAAATGATGAATTTCAAGTAACCGATACCACTAGAATTGAAGCTGCAAAAGCTACCATTATCAAAGTTTTAGAAGATGGAGGAAGCTGTATATTAATATCTCACCTTGGAAGACCAAAAGGTGTTGAAGATAAATTTTCTTTGCGCCATATTGTAGACGAAGTTACCCGTATTTTAGGAATTCAAACACAATTTATTGATGATTGTATTGGTAAAAAAGCTGAAGATGCGGTTGCTAATTTAGAAAACGGAGAAATTTTATTATTAGAAAACCTACGTTTTTACGATGAAGAGAAAAATGGCGATATTGCTTTTGCAAAACAACTTTCTAAATTAGGAGATATTTATGTAAACGATGCTTTTGGCACTGCTCACAGAGCACACGCATCAACCACAATAATTGCACAATTTTTTGAGGATAAAAAATGCTTTGGGAATTTATTAGCTAAAGAAATTGAGAGTATTAACAAGGTTTTAAGCGATAGTAAAAAACCCGTAACAGCAATTTTAGGGGGTGCAAAAGTCTCTTCAAAAATTGGTGTTATTGAAAATATACTAGACAAAGTAGATCATATTATTGTGGGCGGCGGAATGACGTTTACCTTTATAAAAGCCTTAGGAGGAAACATCGGAAATTCTTTGGTAGAAGATGATAAAATACAACTAGCATTGACTATTTTGAAAGAAGCAAAAAAGAAAAATGTACAAATTCATTTGCCTGTTGATGCTGTAATTGCTGATGATTTTAAAAACGATGCGAATACACAAACTGTAGATACTTATAAAATTCCTGATGGTTGGATGGGGTTAGATTGTGGACCAAAAACCTCAGAGAATTTCGCAAAAGTTATTGCCAATTCTAAAACCATTTTATGGAACGGTCCTTTGGGTGTTTTTGAAATGGAAAATTTTGCCACAGGAACCATCGAATTAGGGAAAGCTATTGTAGAAGCTACCAAAAATGGTGCATTCTCTCTCGTTGGCGGTGGTGATTCTGTTGCTGCCGTAAAACAGTTTGGGTTTGCCAATAAAGTAAGTTACGTTTCTACTGGCGGTGGCGCTATGTTAGAAATGTTAGAAGGAAAAACACTACCAGGAATTGAGGCGATTTTAAAATAAAAATCATCAAAGAGAATGAATAATAAAGCTATTTGGAAATATTTTTTTGATATTAATATGTTCAATATTCCTTTTTCATTAATTTTCGGTTTAATATCAGGTGTTTTATGGAGTGTTCTTATTTTTTCTTCACTTGGAATTTTAATAGGTTATTTAGGCTTTCACATTTTTAAAAAAAATGAATACTATACCTATTACAACCTTGGTTTTACAAAGAGTAAGCTCATAAAAAAAGTATGGTTTTTAAATATGACAATTTCTTCTTTACTATTTCTAATTGATATAATAATCAAGTAGATGAATTTATTAGAAGTAACTAACCTTAACAAATCTTACGGAAATAAAGTCATTTTAAAAAACATGACTCTTACATGTAAAACAGGTGAAATACTTGGGGTCTTTGGACGGAATGGAACAGGAAAGTCAACTTTATTAAAACTACTGTTCGGAACGGTAAAAGCTGATTCGATTCTTATAAGAATAAATTCAGAAACTATTTCTCAAAAGAATATTATTCCTTCAAAAAAGATAGCATATTTACCACAAGACACTTTTTTACCGAAGGAACAAAAAGTGAGAACTATAATCCCATTATTCTTTCCAAACGGAGATGATCAAAACAAAATTTTTTATTCACCACAAGTATCAAATTTTGAAAAAATAAAAGTCGGCCAATTATCCTTAGGACAATTACGTTATCTTGAATTGCTAATTCTTGGTAACCTAAAACACCCATTCTTAATGTTAGACGAGCCTTTTTCAATGATTGAACCTATTTACAAAGATGTAATCAAAAATTTATTACTAAAATTAAAAGAGTCAAAAGGAATCATTTTAACTGACCATTATTACAATGACGTTTTACAAGTAACCGATAGAAATTTTATCATAAAAGATGGAAAAAAAATTGAGATAAAAAACAAAGAAGATTTAATTACATATAAATATTTGAATTCAGAAAAATAAAAGACTTTAAACAGTTAAACAAACTCACATCAACAATGAAATACACCACGCTACCAAATACAAACCTAAAAGTTAGTAAAATCTGTTTGGGTACCATGACTTGGGGGAATCAAAACACCGAAGCAGAAGGACACCAACAATTAGATTATGCTTTAGAGCAAGGTGTTAATTTTGTAGATACAGCAGAATTATATTCAGTTCCGGCAACACCAGAAACCTATGGAGCAACTGAAAAAATTATCGGCTCTTGGCTCAAAAAAACAAACAATAGAGACAAGATTGTATTGGCAAGTAAAATTGCAGGAAATGGAGATTATACAGCACATATTAGAAAAGATGGTTTTAGTAAAAGAGCCATTACAGAAGCTATTGAAGGTAGTTTAAAAAGGTTACAAACCGATTATTTAGATTTATACCAATTACATTGGCCAGAACGTGGTGTAAATTGTTTTGGAGTGAGAGATTATCCGTATAAAACAGCTACAAAAGAAGCTGAAAATTATCAAGAAATTTTAGAAACCTTGAATGATTTTATCAAACAAGGAAAAATCAAACACCTGGGACTTTCCAACGAAACTCCTTGGGGAACCATGCAATATTTACAAACTGCCAAAGAATATAATTTGCCAAGAATGAGTACCATTCAAAATTCATATTCTTTATTACATCGTTCTTATGAATACGGTTTATCGGAAGTTTCATTGAGAGAAAACATTGGTTTATTAGCGTATTCTCCATTGGCATTTGGGGTTTTATCGGGTAAATATTTAAACAATATCCCAAAAAAAGCAAGAGTAACTTTGTTTCCTAGATTCGATAGATACAGTAGCAAGCAATCAGAAAATGCAGTACGAGAATATTTAAAAATTGCTCAAAAACACGGAATGTCTTTGGCAGAATTATCATTAGCCTTTGTAAATCAATTGCCTTTTGTAACCAGTAATATTATCGGAGCAACTAAAATGAGTCAACTAAAAGAGAATATCAACAGTATCAATATCTCTTTGTCTGATGAAATTATTAATGAAATAAATGCAGTACACCATTTAATACCAAATCCTGCGCCTTAAACCAAAACAAACCTCACAGGTTTTAAAAAATCTGTGAGGTTTGCTAAAATTATTACGGAAACTGAAATTCTACTTCTTACTCCAATTATCTCGCAATCCAACAGTTTTATTAAACACTAATTTTTCTACGGATGTATCATCATCAACATTAAAATAACCGATACGCTGAAACTGAAAGCCCTCACCAATTTTTGCTGTTTGTAAACTTGGTTCTACAAAAGCAGTCGTAATTTTTAACGAATCTGGGTTTACAAATTCCATAAAACTTTTATCTTTATGGCTATCTGGGGCTTCATCTAAAAACAATCTATCATAGGCTCTAACTTCTACTTTTACAGCATGTTTTACAGAAACCCAATGCAACGTTCCTTTTACTTTTCGTTTACTTTCTTCGGTATTACTACCTGATTTTGTTTTCGGATCATAAGTACAATGAATTACGGTAATTTCTCCATTTTCATCTTTTTCTACACTGTTTGCCGTAATAAAATAAGCGTTTTTTAATCGGACTTCCTTTCCTAATTTTAATCGGAAGAATTTTTTATTTGCTTCTTCTCTAAAATCTTCTTTTTCGATGTAAATCTCACGAGAAAAAGGCACTTTTCTAGTTCCAAATCCTTCTTCATAATCGTTGTAGTTTGCTTCTAAAAACTCTTCTTCTCCCTCATGATAATTATCAATAATTACCCTTATAGGGTTTAAAACCCCCATCACCCTTTTAGCAATTTTGTTTAAATCTTCTCTAACCTTAAATTCTAAAAGTGCCACATCAATTACATTTTCTCGCTTAGAAACCCCAACCGTTTCTATAAAGTTTTTTATAGATGCTGGCGTATAACCACGTCTTCGTAAACCAGAAATAGTAGGCATTCTTGGGTCGTCCCAACCAGAAACTACACCTTCTTCTACCAACTGCATCAATTTACGCTTGCTCATTATGGTATAACTCAAATTTAAACGAGAAAACTCACGTTGTTTTGGTGGCAAAGGCAAGCTAGATTTGTTATATTCAAAAATATGATCTCTAAACCAATTGTATAATTTTCTATGAGGTTTAAACTCTAACGAACATAATGAGTGCGATATTTGTTCTAAATAATCACTCTCTCCATGTGTCCAATCATACATTGGATAAATACACCAATCGTTGCCTGTTCTGTGATGTTCTTTATACAAAACACGATACATTAAAGGGTCACGCATCAACATATTTGGGTCTTCCATATCAATTTTTGCACGCAGAATGTGTTCTCCTTCTTTAAAATCGCCATTTTTCATTTTCTCAAACAACTCCAAATTCTCATCCACAGATCTGTTTCTAAAAGGACTGTTTGTACCCACTTTTGTAGGTGTCCCTTTTTGCACTCTCATTTCTTCGGATGATTGACTATCTACATACGCTTTTTCGTCTTTTATCAACAAAATAGCCCAATCATACAACTGCTGAAAATAATCTGAAGAATACAACTCTTTATCCCATTTGTAGCCCAACCAAGTAATATCATGCTTAATCGCATCTACATACTCTTGCTCTTCTTTTGCAGGATTTGTGTCATCAAACCGAAGGTTTACAGGAGCATTGTATTTTTCGCCCAAACCAAAACTAATTCTGATAGCTTTTGTATGACCGATATGCAAATACCCATTCGGTTCTGGCGGAAAACGAAAGCGTAAATTCTCTTTCGGCATTCCATTTACCAAATCTTCTTCTATAATATGCTCAATAAAATTGAGTGATTTTGTTTCTTCTGACATCGTTCTAAAATTGAAGCCACAAAATTAAACAAAATAAGTCGTTTTTTATTATTTTTTGGGTGTTTCCCTTCGGGTCGTGCTTTCCGTTATAGTTTTGCTTTGGTAAAAAACCAAAGCAAAAGCTGCCACTGCAATCACTAACACAAACCGTAAAAGAAATCAATCTAAACTGTAACAAAACAAACTTTTATACATCTAATAAAATAAACAAACTAAAAAATGAATCATTTAAACTTAAACTACACCTGCCCAAAATGTAAAAACAATACTTACAAAGTTGCACAAATGAGAGCAACAGGAGGTACATTATCTAAAATATTTGATATTTAAAACCAAAAATACACAAGTGTTACTTGCCAACGTTGCAGCTATACAGAATTTTACAAGGCACCCACAAGTGCATTGAGCAATATTTTTGATTTTTTTACAGGTTAGAAATTTAATTTTACCCGTATCTTTGTTTTTTAAAATCACAAATGGGAATTATTAAAATAAACAACATCAAACTCTACGCATATCATGGTTGTTTAGATGAAGAAGCAAAAATTGGATCAGAATATCGTGTAGATATAGCGGTAAAAGTCAATTTAAAAAAATCATCTATCTCAGATAAGTTAATCGACACAGCAGATTATGTACATTTAAATCTGATTGTAAAACAAGAAATGGCTATTCGGTCTGAGTTGCTAGAACACGTTGCCAAACGTATCTTAGATAGAACTTTAAAAGAAATTCCGATGATAAAAAAAGCCAAAGTAAGCGTGGCAAAAATAAATCCACCAATTGGTGGAAATGTAGAAAATGTAGTCATCATTTTATCTAAAAAAAGGAAAGTTTAAAAAAACTTGCGCTAAAAGGAAAATTGCGTAAATTTGCACACCTTAACAGGTGTCGTGGCCGAGTGGCTAGGCAGTGGTCTGCAACACCATCTACAGCGGTTCGAATCCGCTCGACACCTCAAAAAAAGACTGTTCTACTGAACAGTCTTTTTTGTTTTTCTTAACAAAAAAGTCATGAATTTTCCGCATCTTTGTAATCCATGAAAATCTATCCGATAGAAACAGGAAAATTTAAGCTAGATGGTGGCGCTATGTTTGGTGTTGTCCCAAAATCTATTTGGCAAAGAAGCAATCCTGCAGATGCTAATAACTTAATTAATATGAGCATGCGTTGTATGCTAATTGAAGACGGAGATAGATTGACACTGGTTGACACTGGTTTGGGAGCAAAACAATCTGATAAATTTTTTGGATATTACTTTTTGTACGGAAACACTTCTTTAGATGCATCCTTGGCAAAACATGGTTTTCATAAAGATGATATTACCGACGTATTTTTAACACATTTACATTTTGATCATTGTGGTGGTGCCATTCAATTTAATAAAAACAAAACAGGGTACGAACCCGCTTTTAAAAACGCTCAATTTTGGAGTAATAAAAATCATTGGGAATGGGCAACAGAACCAAATCCGAGGGAAAAAGCATCTTTTTTAAAGGAAAACATCAATCCGATACAAGAAAGTGGGCAATTGAATTTTATCCATAGAAATGCCAAAGACCAAATTGGGTTTGACGTATTGTTTATGGATGGGCATACCGAAAAGCAAATGCTTCCAAAATTGAATTATCAAGACAAAACACTTGTTTTTATGGCAGATTTGTTGCCAACTGTTGGACATATTCCGTTACCTTATGTAATGGGTTATGATACACGTCCGCTATTAACCATCAAAGAAAAAGCAGCTTTTTTAAATGAAGCAGCAGACAATGAATATTTTTTGTTCTTAGAACACGATTCTGAACACGAACTTTGTACTGTACAACACACCGAAAAAGGTGTACGATTAAAAGAAACACATAAATTTAAAGACATTTTTAATTAATATAAACAATTATGAGAATTTTAAAACCAATTTTATATACAGCAATTGCCTCAGTTGCCTTGGCAAGTTGTAAATCCGTTAGTAGTATTCCTGTACCAAAAGGAATTAATGCTATTGTAAACATGACCGCTAAAAAAGCACCTCTTACAGAAGAACAAGCAAAAACTTGGGGGCATTTAGATTTAGCAACCGACTCTATTCCAGGAATGAGTGTTGATAAAGCATATAAATTTTTAGAAGGTAAAAAAGGAGTAGAAGTAATTGTTGGAATTACAGATTCTGGGATGGACATAGAGCATGAAGATTTAAAAGATGTTATATGGACAAACCCTAAAGAAATTGCAGGTAATGGTATTGATGATGATAAAAATGGATATATAGATGATATGCATGGGTGGAATTTCTTAGGAAATAAAGATGGTAAAATGGTAGTTGCAGACCAATTAGAAATTACCCGTATCGTAAAAAGAGGTATGGATAAATTTGGGGATAAAAAAGCTTCAGAAATTGCTGATGCAGATAAAAAAGACTACGAACAATTTTTAAAACACAAAGAAGAGTTTGAAAAAAGTTCTGCTGGTAAAAAAAGAACTGCAACTCGATTAAATCAAATTACAGAACATTTTACAAGAGTTAAAAAGTTTTTAGGAAAAGATGACTTTACTGCAGAAGATTTTAAAACTGTAAAACCAAGTGATCCAAAAGATGTAGCTGCAATTGCAGATATATCAGGATTATTAAGTAGAGGATTTTCAGAAAAAGCATTTAATGAGTACAAAACAAACTTTGAAAAAAACAAACATTATGCATTAGGTTTTGATTCTCGTCAAAAAATGGGAGATAATCTATATGATATTAATGATAAATATTATGGTAACAATAATGTAATTGGTTCTAAAGATGATGAAAGTCATGCAACCCACGTTGGTGGTATTGTTGGAGAGACAAGAAACAATGGTATTGGCGTAAATGGAGTTGCAAATAATGTAAAACTAATGTCTGTTAGAGTAGTGCCAGATGGAGATGAGCACGATAAAGATGTAGCTTTAGGTATCCGTTACGCAGTAGATAACGGAGCAAAGGTAATTAATAGTAGTTTTGGTAAAGCTTATTCACCAAACAAACAATGGGTATATGATGCCATTAAATATGCAGAATCTAAAGATGTATTAATTGTAAATGCTGCAGGAAATGACGGAGCAAATATAGATGTGATATATACTTTTCCTAATGATTCTAAAGATTTAAAAACTGAGTTTACAGACAATGTATTAACTATCGGAGCGATGAGTTCTAGTTACAATGAAAATTTACCAGCAATTTTTTCTAACTACGGTAAAATAAATGTAGATGTATTTGCTCCTGGAGTACAAGTATATTCTACAGTACCAAAAGACCATTACGCAAAATACAATGGTACTTCTATGGCTGCTCCATCGGCAGCAGGTGTTGCTGCTTTGGTTAGATCTTACTACCCAGAATTATCGGCAAGCCAAGTAAAACACATTTTAATGAATTCTGGTACAAAAATCAATTTTGATGTAATTCAGCCAGGATCTAAATCAAAAGAAACTCCAAATGGAAAAATGGTTCCTTTTTCTAGTTTGTCTGTTTCAGGAAGAATTGTAAACGCTTACAATGCCCTAAAAATGGCAGATAGAATGGTGAATGGAAAATAATCTTTTGACTTAGAAATAAACATAAAAAGGACATTATTAAGTTGATGTCCTTTTTTAATTAACACAAATGAACTAAAAAATAATTTATGAAAAAATTACTTTTCTTCGGATTTTCTATATTGCTACTCTTTTCTTGTGCAGAAACAAAAAAGGTTACTTATCAGCAGAAAAAATCAACAAAAAACACCAATTATTATTGGCAACAACATGTTGATTACACGATGGATATTGATATGAACGTTAATAATTATCAATACAAAGGAACTCAAAAATTGGTATATACCAACAACTCACCAGATGCGTTGAATAAAGTTTTTTATCATCTGTATTTCAATGCATTTCAACCCAATTCTCAAATGGATGTTCGCTCAAGAAACATCAAAGATCCTGACGGAAGAGTAAGAGATAGAATTAGTAAGTTAAGTCCTTCAGAAATTGGCTACATCAAAGTAAAATCCTTAAAACAAAATGGAGTTGCTATAAATTTTGAAACGGTAGGAACTGTTTTAGAGGTGGTTTTAAACAAACCCATAAAATCTGGTGAAAGTGTTACTTTTGATATGATCTTTGAGGCACAGGTTCCTAAACAAATTCGTCGTTCTGGTAGAAATAATAAAGAAGGTATTGCGCTCTCAATGACCCAATGGTACCCAAAAATGGCAGAATATGATTTTGAAGGCTGGCAAACACACCCTTATATTGCTCGTGAATTTCAAGGTGTTTGGGGAGATTTTGATGTAACACTTCATATTGATAAAAACTATGTGGTTGGAGGAACTGGTTATGTGCAAAATCCCCAAGAAGTAGGTCATGGTTACGAGGATAAAAATCAAAAGTTAAACATTCCAAAGGGAGAAAAAATTACATGGCATTTTAAAGCTCCTAATGTGCACGATTTTACTTGGGCTGCAGATAAAGAATATCAACATGATATTTTTACCATGAAAAACGGCATTGATTTACACTTTTTCTATAAAAAGAATATGGAAGGTAAATTTCTTCAATCATGGAAAGAGTTTCAACCAAAGGTTGCTGAATTAATGACTTATTTTTCTAAAAAAATAGGGCAATATCCATACAAACAGTACTCTGTAATTCAAGGTGGTGATGGCGGAATGGAATATGCTATGTGTACTTTAGTAACTGGAGAACGCAGTGCAAAAAGCTTGTTTGGTGTTACATCTCACGAAATGGCACATACATGGTTTCAGTTTTTGTTAGCCAGTAATGAGAGTAAACATTCATGGATGGACGAGGGTTTTACAACCTATATTTCTAACAAAGCAAGCAATGAAATTTTAAAATCTGGTAAAGAAAACCCGCATACAGGTTCTTACAAATATTACAATTATGTGGTGGATAAAAACATCGAAGAACCTTTATCTACACATGCAGATAGATATAATACCAATACGGCATACGGAATGGCAAGTTACAGCAAAGGAAATATCTTTTTAAGCCAGTTAGAATATGTTATTGGTAAAGAAAATGTTGAAAAAACGTTGTTAAAATATTTTACAGATTTTAGCTTTAAACATCCAACACCAAACGATATAAAACGGACTGCTGAAAAAATTTCTGGACTGAATTTAGATTGGTATTTAAACGAGTGGACAGAAACAACACATACCATAGATTACGGAATTAAAGCTGTTGATGGTAAAAAAATTACCTTAGAAAGAATTGGTAAAATGCCAATGCCAATAGATGTAAAAGTGGTTTTTTTAGATGGAACAACAACTCACTTTAACATTCCGTTGCGTATGATGCGTGGTAACAAACCAACTTCTGCAACTGTTCTAGAAGATTGGTCTTGGGCGCATCCAACATATACATTTACAACTTCTAAAATGGTAAAATCTGTTGAGATAGACCCATCAAAATTAATGGCAGATGTACAAATGGAAAATAATATTTTTAAGAAATAAAACTTTTTTTAGTAATTACGATAGTTCAAATACTGTCGTAATTACTTCTTTTCAACCTTTTCTATAAGGCTCTCTATATTCAGTTTTTCTTTAGGAAGAAAACCTTTTAGCATTAAAACCGCTCCAAAAACAATTAATAGAATTCCCATTCCTTTTTTCATTTTATAAATTACAAAAGGAGTTAGTTTGTTTTTTAACTGTTTTGCTAATAAAATTTTTCCTAAATCAGTTAGTGCATATCCTAAAATTACGGTAGTAAAATACCAAAAAATAGATATCGGTTGCATATCTAAAGTAGGTCCAACCACAACAATTACACCTAACCAAAATGCTAAAACACCAATATTTATAAAATTTAAGAAAAACCCTTTGATAAATAACTTGATGTAATTTGTATTTTCTGAAAGCTTAATTTCTGGTTCTTCAATCTCTTTTTTATTACTTTTATCTAGATACGTTATCAGTCCATAAATAACCAAAACCAAACCGCCAATTAGAAATAAACGAGGGTCGTCTTTTATTCTCTCTAACAAACTTCTACTCCCAAAATAAGCGATTAAAATAAAGGTAATATCTCCTAAAATTACGCCTAAATCAAATGCAATGGCTGCCCTTACTCCTTTTAAAATACTAGTTTTTATCAGCATAAAAAACACAGGCCCAATCATAAAAGCCATGAAAAAACCGATGAAAAAAGCATTTTTAAAGTCGTTAAAATCCATAAAACTAGTTTGATAAAATTATAGTGTAAAAATAGAAAAAAGGAATGACTATTTATACATCGTCAAAATCAATCGTAATTTTTGATGATGTTGGGTGTGCTTGACAAGTTAAAATAAAACCTTCATCCACCTCATCATCTGTAAGAATTGTATTCTTAACCATTACCGCATTTCCTGCTGTAACTTTTGCCAAACAACTACTACAAACCCCTCCTTGACAAGAATACGGAGCATCTAAATCATTGCGCAAACTTGCTGCTAAAATAACATCTTTTTTACTCATTGTAAAAGTAGTTTCTTCATCATCTAACAACACCGTAATCTCCGTTTTCCCTTCAGGAATATCTGTAGAGTTATCCTTAGAAACACTTGCCGTAAACAACTCAAAATGAATATTTTCTTTGCTAATGTTATACTCTTGCAATGTTTGAGAAACAATATTTACCATTTCTTCTGGTCCGCACAAAAAAGCATCACTAAATACAATATTTTTATATTTATTTTTGATATAATAGTTGACATTTCCTTGATCTATTCTTCCAAATAGACTGTCGGTTTGTTGCTCTCTACTAAATATATAGTGCAATTTAAATTGTGTTGGATATGCTACTAATAAAGCATCTAATTTATCTTTAAAAATAGTGTCTTTGGCCCTTTTATTTCCATAAATCAATGTAAAAGTTGACGAAGGTTCTTCTTCTAAAACACTTTTTATCATTGATAAAACAGGTGTAATCCCACTTCCTGCGGCAAATCCTAAATAACTTTTATTTGCTGATGGTTCTAAAGTAAATTTTCCTTCGGGCGGAGCAACCTCAACCTCATCACCTTCTTGTAATTTTGTAGTTGCATAGGTAGAAAATTTTCCGTTTTCTACCGCTTTAACAGCTACTTTTAGGTCATTACTTTCAGGAGACGAACAAATAGAATAAGCCCTACGGACATCTTCTCCATTAATTAGTGTTTTTAAGGTAATGTATTGACCTGATTTAAAAGAAAACGTCTCTTTTAAATTATTTGGAACATTAAAAAGGATTGAAACTGCATCAGTAGTTTCTTTGATAATCTCTTTAATTGTAAGTTTATAAAATGCTGCCATATTATATAATTAAACTAATTTATGTGCTACTAAATACTCTGCTATTTGTACTGCATTTGTTGCGGCACCTTTTCTAAGATTGTCTGAAACAATCCACATATTCAATGTATTTTCTTGAGATTCGTCTCTACGGATTCTTCCTACAAAGACATCATCTTTCCCTTCGGAATATAATGGCATCGGATAGATATCATTGTCAACATCGTCTTGTAAAGTAACTCCGTTTGTTGTTGATAGTATTTCTTTAACATCGGCAATTGTAAAATGATTTTCAAACTCAATATTCACGCTTTCAGAATGTCCTCCAACCACAGGAATTCTAACTGCAGTTGCAGTTATAGCAATCGTTCTATCGTTTAATATTTTTTGAGGTTCTCGCACCAACTTCATCTCTTCTTTGGTATAACCATTCGGTTCAAAATCATCGCAATGTGGTAATGCATTTTTATGAATTTGATGAGGATATGCCATTTCCCCAACCACTCCATCGTACTCATTTTTAAGCTGTTCTACTGCTTTTACACCTGTTCCTGTAATTGATTGATAGGTAGAAACAACCAATCTTTTAATGGTATACTTTTTATGTAACGGAGCTAATGCCATAACCAATTGAATGGTTGAACAATTTGGGTTGGCAATAATTTTATCCTCTTTTGTTAATTCTGATGCATTAATTTCAGGAACAATTAATTTTTTAGTCGCATCCATTCTCCAAGCCGAAGAATTATCGATAACTGTTGTGCCAACTGCAGCAAATTTTGGAGCCCATACTAACGAAGTATTTCCACCAGCAGAAAAAACAGCAATATCTGGTTTTTTAGCAATCGCATTTTCCATCCCAACAATTGGGTACTCTTTTCCGTTATAAAAAATGGTTTTCCCTATTGATTTTTCTGATGCCACAGGAATTAATTCTGTAACTTCAAAATTACGCTCTGCCAATACTTTTAACATAATATTCCCTACCATTCCGGTAGCACCTACAACTGCTATTTTCATCCTTAAAATTGAATTACAAAGATTGTAAAAAATCAATAGATTTATGTTTAAAAAATGATAAAATGTTAGAAATAAATCTCCTCAACAAAAAAACACTATTTTTGCAAAAAAATTAAAAGAAAACCATGCAACAAATAGAATTGATGGCACCTGCGGGTAACTTTGAATCGCTACAAGCAGCCTTAGATAACGGATGTGATTCGGTATATTTTGGCGTAGAGCAATTAAATATGCGAGCGAGAGCGTCTATCAATTTTACGTTGGATGATTTAGAAGAAATTTCTAATCGCTGTACCGCAAAAAATGTTCGTACCTATTTAACATTAAACACTATTATTTACGACCATGATTTATCCATCGTAAAAACATTGATAAAAAAAGCGAAATCTGCAAATATTACTGCTGTAATTGCAATGGATCAAGCAGTTATTGGAATTGCAAGAGAAGCAAATATGGAAGTGCATATTTCTACACAAATTAATATTACCAACATAGAAACGGTAAAATTTTACGCCCTATTTGCAGACACCATGGTATTGAGTAGGGAACTCAGTTTGCGTCAGGTAAAAAAGATTACAGACGATATTGAAAAAGAGCAAATCAAAGGACCTTCTGGAAGATTGATTGAAGTCGAAATTTTTGGACACGGCGCTTTATGTATGGCTGTTTCTGGAAAGTGTTATATGAGTTTGCACTCGCACAATTCATCAGCAAATAGAGGAGCCTGTAAACAAAATTGTAGAAAAAAATATACAGTAATAGACCAAGAGACTGGTTTCGAAATGGAGCTGGATAATGAATATATTATGTCTCCAAAAGATTTATGCACAATAGATTTTTTAGATCAAGTTACGGATGCAGGTATCAAAGTTTTAAAAATTGAAGGAAGAGGAAGAGCGCCAGAATATGTTGCCAATGTAATAAAATGTTACCGAGAAGCCATTGATGATGTTGCCGCAGGTACTTACAATAAAGAAAAAGTAATCGGATGGATGCAAGAGTTAGAAAAAGTCTACAATCGAGGGTTTTGGAATGGGTATTACTTAGGTCAAAAATTAGGAGAATGGAGTAAAGAACCTGGTTCTCATGCCACACAAAAGAAAGTGTTTTTAGGCAGAGGAGTACATTATTTTCAAAAAGCAAAAATTGGTGAATTTAAAATTGATGCGTATGATGTTTCCGTTGGCGATACCATTTTAATTACAGGCCCAACAACAGGTGCGCAAGAAATGGAGCTCAAAGAAATGTTTGTAAACGATGTTGCTGCTACAAAAGCTACCAAAGGAGATGAAGTAACAATAAAGTTAGACTTTAGAATCCGTAAGTCAGATAAGTTATATAAGATTGTAAAAACCGAGTTTGCAAAATAAATTTTTGTCAACAAGTTTATCAATCAAAAATAAATAAATAAATAAATGGTAGTCATCACTTTACAACGTAAAAAGTGCATCGGTTGTAACTATTGTGTAGAGTTGGCTCCTGCACAATTTCAGATGTCTAAAAAAGACGGGAAATCAGTATTATTACATTCTACAGAAAAAAAAGGTTTTTTTACCATTAAATCTTATGATGAAACTATTTATAATGCCTCTTTAGAAGCTAAAAAAGCGTGCCCTGTTAAAATTATTGAAGTAAAGCAAGTGTAGCTTCTCGTTGGATACTTAATTTTCGAATTGTTTAGATGTAAAGTGACGATGATACTTGTCTCACTGCCCAAGTTTTTAAAAATGCTAACTCTTTTGTACCTAAAACATCACATCGAGTAAATTTGCTTTTCAGTAGTAAATATATCGAAGTTTTTTAAGCAAAAAACAATAGAAAAACCCTGATTTCATCCGAAGTAAAAAAACTCCTTTTACTTTCCCTCAAATTCCGTATATTTACTGATTAAACAAAAAATCAAGCAGAAATTTTATACCTGCCTGATAATCAATCAAGAATCTAAAGAAGTTTTTACTTCTCTAAAATATACTCAAAATATGAGCTGTAGTAATTGTACTACCGATAAAAATAGTGTTCCAAAAGGATGTAAAAGCAACGGAAGTTGTGCTTCTGGAGGATGTGAAAAATTATCGGTATTTGATTGGCTTTCTAATATGACTTTACCGAGCGGAGAATTGCCGTTCGATATTTATGAAATCCGCTTTAAAAATGGACGTAAACATTTTTTTAAAAACCATGAAAACCTAAGCCTTTCTATGGGAGATGTTGTAGCTACCGAAGGTTCTCCAGGACATGATATTGGTATAATTTCTTTATCTGGTGAATTGGTAAAAGTGCAAATGAAAAAAAGAAATGTCTTTTTTGATAGCGAAGATGTAAAGAAAATCTATAGAAAAGCAAGCCAACGAGATATCGATATCTGGCAAGAAGCCAGAGAAAAAGAACCTGAAACTCAACGGAAAGGAAGAGAAATTATCAATAATTTGGATCTAAAAATGAAACTATCTGATGTAGAATATCAGGGAGATTCAAAAAAAGCAACTTTTTATTATACTGCAGACACAAGAGTAGATTTTAGACAGTTAATTAGAGAATTAGCAGGTGCATTTTCTATTAGAGTAGAAATGAAACAAGTTGGTGCACGCCAAGAAGCAGCAAGATTAGGAGGTATTGGCTCTTGTGGTAGAGAATTGTGTTGCTCTACTTGGTTAACAGACTTTAGAAAAGTAACTACATCAGCAGCAAGATACCAGCAACTATCATTAAATCCATTAAAATTAGCAGGTCAATGTGGTAAATTAAAGTGTTGTTTAAATTTTGAATTAGACACCTATTTAGATGCTTTAAAAAGTTTTCCGAAACAAAGTGTGGTTTTAAAAACCCAAAAAGGAGATGCTATTTTTATTAAAATGGATATCTTTAAAAATCATCTTTGGTACACCTATAAAGAAAATAGAGCTAAATGGTTTCGATTAACTTTAGAGCAAGTTCAAGAAATTATTGAGTTGAATAAAAATAATGAGAAATCTGTCTCGTTAGAAGAATATGAATCTGAAATTGAAGAAACACCAAAAGTAAGTTTCGAAAATGTGGTGGGTCAAGATAGTTTAACTCGTTTTGATGTTCCTAAAAATAAAAGAAGACGAAAAAATAACCGTAGAAAAAAGCCTGTAAATGCGGGTAATCATCAAAGGAAAAATAACACACAAAAAAGGAATCAGCCAAAAAACAATAGAGGAAATAGTCCAAAAAATGATAATAACAATCAGAAAAAATAGTTTTTATTTTTTAATCCTATTGATAATGGGGTTTGTTTCTTGTGATAAAAACCGTGTTTTTGATGAATACAAATCAACCGAAAACGGTAGTTGGGAAAAAAATAATAGCATTCAATTTCTATTTCAGGTTACAGATACTATTTCTGTGAATAATTTGTTTCTTAATATAAGAAATAACAACAATTATAAATACAGTAATCTGTATCTTATAACAAAAATAAGTTTCCCAAACGGAAATAAAATTATTGACACTCTACAATATGAAATGGCCGATAAAACAGGTAAATTTCTAGGGTCTGGATTTTCAGAAATTAAAGAAAATAAACTCTTTTATAAAGAGAATATTCGTTTTCCAAGTTCAGGGAACTATACACTTTCTATTTCTCAAGCAATGCGGAAAAATGGAGAAACAGTAGGAATTGAATCTCTAAACGGAATTACAGATATTGGTTTTAGAATAGAAAAAAGCAACAATTAGAATGACAAAAAATATAGCAAATTTTAAAAAATACATCAAATGGTTTTGGATTATTATTCTTGGCGGAATAATATCTATTATATTCATTTTTTTATTAGCCTCTTGGGGGGCTTTTGGCGCATTGCCAACTTTTGAAGATTTAGAAAACCCACAAAGTAATTTAGCTACTGAAATAATTTCTTCGGATGGTAAAACTTTAGGAAAATATTATTTAAACGAAAATAGAACCCCTATACACTACAAAGACTTACCAGAAAACATTGTAAATGCCTTAGTTGCTACAGAAGATGAACGTTTTTACGAACACTCTGGTATCGATTTTAAAGGGACTTTAAGAGCTATATCTAAGCTTGGTGCTGGCGGTGGCGCAAGTACAATTACCCAACAATTATCAAAAAATTTATTTACCAAAAGAGCTTCGGGCAATAAGTTTAAACGTCTTTTTCAAAAAGTAAAAGAATGGGTTGTTGCTACCAAATTAGAAAAACAATATACCAAGCAAGAAATTATTACCATGTATTTAAACACACAAGGGTTTCTTTTTAATGCTACAGGTATTAGATCAGCAGCACGCATCTATTTTGGAAAAGAACCTAAAGAGTTAGACTTACAAGAATCTGCTATTTTAGTAGCAATGCTTAAAAACCCAAGACAATACAATCCTCATAGAAAAATATCAAGAAAAAAATCATTACAAAGAAGAAATGTAGTTTTTAAACAAATGATGAAAAATGGTTTTATTACCAAACAAGAAAAAGATTCTCTTCAAAAACTACCGTTAAAAATCAACTTTACCCCAGAAAGTCATAGTGATGGTGTCGCTACCTATTTTAGAGCCTATTTACAAAAATACTTAAAAAAATGGGTGAAAGTTAATCCAAAACCAAACGGTAAAAAATACAGTATTTATAGAGATGGTTTAAAAGTATATGTAACCATAGATTCTCGTATGCAAAAGTATGCAGAAGAAGCTGTAAAAGAACATATGGCAAATTTACAATCATACTTTTTTAAAGAACAAAAAAGAAATAAAACAGCGCCCTTTTACGACATCGATAAAAGCCAAATTGCTGGGATATATAAACGAGCAAAGAAAAATTCTGATCGCTATAAACGGATGAAAAAAGCAGGAAAATCAGAAAAACAAATAGATGCCGCTTTCAAGAAAAAAAGAGAAATGAAAATATTTTCTTGGAAAGGAAACATAGACACCATTATGTCTCCATACGATTCTATTAAATATTACAAATTCTTTTTACATTCTGGTTTACTCTCTTTAGAACCACAAACAGGACATATTAAGGCTTGGGTTGGAGGTATTAATAATAAATATTTTAAATATGATCATGTAAATCAAGGGAAACGTCAAGTTGGCTCTACATTTAAACCATTTGTATATGCAACGGCAATCAATCAATTAAAAATGTCTCCTTGTGATAAATTACCAAACACACCATATACTATCCCTAAAGGAAAATATGGAATCCCAGAGGAATGGACCCCAGAAAATGCTGGCAAAAAATACGGTGGAGAGCTTACTTTAAAAGATGCCATAGCAGGATCTGTAAATGTAATAACAGCACGATTAATTGATATGGTTACACCACAAAACGTAGCTCAATTAGCAAAATCCGCAGGAATAAAAAACGAGGTTCCTGCAAACCCATCTATTGCATTAGGAGCCGTTGAGTTAACTTTATTTGAAATGGTAGCAGCCTATTCAACTTTTGCCAACAAAGGTTTACGAGTAAACCCCATGATAATTACTAGAATTGAAGACAAAAACGGAACCGTTTTAAAAGAATTTGTCCCTGAAACTAAAGAAGTATTGAGCGAAGAATCTGCTTATGTAGTTTTAAAATTATTAGAAGGCGTTACGCAATCAGGATCAGGTGTTAGATTACGGTCTGGATATACAGGTTACCCAAAAGTAGTTACAGGGTTTCCTTATAAATTTACCAACCCAATTGCAGGTAAGACAGGAACTACACAAAACCAATCAGACGGTTGGTTTATGGGAATTGTACCAAACCTAGTAACAGGCGTTTGGACAGGTGCTGATGATAGAGCTGCACATTTTGCAGGTATAGGAAAAGGACAAGGTGCTACTATGGCACTACCTTCTTGGGCATTGTTTATGAAAAAATGTTATGCAGACAAAACGTTAAACATCAGTCAAGAAAGTTTTGAAAAACCCGAAAATCTTTCAATTAATTTAAATTGTGATGATGTCAATCCAGACGATAACAATGGAGACCCTATAGAAGATGATACAGATTTTTAATTTTTTTTTATGATACATAAAACAGTAAAAAACGTACAAGAAGCTACACAAGGTGTAAAAGACGGAATGACTTTAATGCTTGGTGGTTTTGGCTTGTGTGGTATTCCAGAAAATGCCATTTCAGAATTAGTTAGACTAGGAATTACAGAGGTTACCTGTATTTCTAACAATGCAGGTGTAGATGATTTTGGCTTAGGATTACTACTACAAAACAAACAAATAAAAAAGATGATTTCCTCGTATGTGGGAGAAAATGATGAGTTTGAAAGACAAATGCTCTCCGGAGAGTTAGAAGTAGAGCTCACACCACAAGGAACATTGGCAGAAAAATGTAGAGCAGCACAAGCTGGTTTTCCTGCTTTTTATACACCAGCAGGTTACGGAACAGAAGTTGCTGAAGGAAAAGAAACTAGAGAATTTGACGGAAAAATGTATGTTTTAGAACCTGCTTTTAAAGCAGATTTTTCTTTTGTAAAAGCATGGAAAGGAGATGCTGCTGGTAATTTAATTTTTAAAGGTACGGCACGTAATTTTAACCCAAATATGTGTGGTGCAGCAACAATTACAGTTGCCGAAGTAGAAGAATTAGTACCAGTTGGCGAGCTAGATCCAAACCAAGTACATATTCCAGGTATTTTTGTACAACGTATCTTTCAAGGAAAAGACTACGAAAAAAGGATAGAACAACGAACGGTAACACCTAAATCTTAAACAATGGGACTTGATAAAAAACAAATCGCACAAAGAATTGCACAAGAATTACAAGACAAATGGTATGTGAATTTAGGAATCGGAATACCAACATTAGTTGCCAATTATATTCCCAAAGGGATTGAAGTTGAATTTCAATCAGAAAACGGATTGTTAGGAATGGGTCCTTTTCCTATTGAAGGAGCAGAAGATGCAGATTTAATTAATGCAGGGAAACAAACCGTAACTATTTTAGAAGGAGGCTCTTTATTTGATTCTTCTATGAGTTTCGCAATGATTAGAGGACAACATGTACAATTAACCGTTTTAGGAGCCATGGAAGTTGCTCAAAACGGAGATATTGCCAATTGGAAAATTCCAGGGAAAATGGTAAAAGGAATGGGGGGCGCAATGGATTTAGTAGCATCAGCAAATAATATTATTGTTGCCATGATGCATACTAACAAACGAGGTGAATCTAAATTATTAAAAGAATGCTCATTGCCATTAACAGGTGTGGGATGTGTTACAAAAATAGTAACCAAT
>Ga0256845_1000959_pt1 | contig 24624 bp, 20 predicted proteins | sample RiftiametaG_FD_189101 | JGI IMG/M metagenome (GOLD analysis project Ga0256845, IMG submission 189101) | Tube worm associated microbial communities from hydrothermal vent at the East Pacific Rise, Pacific Ocean - Riftia | ecosystem: Host-associated > Annelida > Integument > Unclassified ... | reverse complement strand
CTGCTTTACGAATCCAAGCCCCTTCCTTGTCTATTGACTTATCATTTGCATAAATTACTTTGTTTTGATCTTCAAGTTCTTGATCACTTATATCAATACGCTTTCTTCCTTTAGGCTTTAAAGGGGTGTCAATTACACTAGCATCTACTAAAACCCCTGTTTTAACAATGATAGCATGTTGTTCTAGTTGTTTGTTGATTGCTGAAAACAACTTTTCATAGACATTAGCTTTAGTCATAGCCGTTCTGAATCGGCTAATTGTACTATGGTCTGGTGATATGTCTTCCATACTCATGTTACAAAAAATACTAAACTATTCATCTTACAACGGTCTTAATCTACCTTCTATCTTTTTTCTAATCATTTAGAACGGCACATACCACATAAGTTAAAAATTTAATATTACTTTTGTAAACACCTAGATTTTAGCCAAACAAGAACTATGGACTTTGTTGATAAATTAGAAGCAATAAAAAGACGTTATGAAGAAGTAAGTGAACTTATCGTATTGCCAGATATTATCGCTGACAATAAGCGTTACCGAACATTAATGAAGGAGTACAAAAATTTAGGAACGATTACTAGTTTGTACAAAAAATACCTAAGTGCTCAAGATGACATTACTGGAGCAAAAAAAATGCTCAAAACAGAAAAAGATTCTGAGTTTAAGGAAATGGCAAAACTCGAATTAGAAGAGTCTGAACAAAAAAGCATAAATATAGTTGAGCAACTCAAAGTTGAGTTAGTCCCAAAAGACCCTGATGATGAGAAGAATGTTATTCTTGAAATAAGAGCAGGTGCCGGAGGTGATGAAGCAGCATTATTTAGTGGCGAAATATTAAGAATGTACCAACGATACGCCGAAACCAAAAAATGGGCTTTTAATATAACAGACCTTGTAGAAGGAACAGCAGGAGGATACAGCAAAGCCATTGCCACTATAGAAGGAGACGACGTTTATGGGAAGCTAAAATACGAATCAGGAGTACACCGTGTACAGCGAGTGCCAAGCACCGAGTCTCAAGGGAGAGTACATACATCTGCAATTAGCGTAGCCATGCTACCAGAAGTAGAGGAGTTTGATTTTGAACTTAATATGGGTGATATCCGAAAAGATACATTTAGAGCATCTGGAGCGGGTGGACAGCATATTAACAAGACAGAGTCGGCAGTACGATTGACTCACTATCCATCTGGGATGGTAGTAGAATGCCAAGACGGACGTTCTCAGCATAAAAATTATGCCTCAGCATTAAAAGAATTGCGTGCTAGACTTTACAAGATCGAGCAAGACAAACAAAATGCAGAAATAGGAGCTCACCGTAAGTCATTAATCGGTAGTGGAGATAGAGCTGACAAAATAAGGACTTATAATTTTCCTCAAAGTCGTGTTACAGATCATCGTATCAACAAAACAGCGTATAGCTTAGATGCATTTATGAGTGGTGATATAGAAGAGTTTATCGAGTCTTTACGTATTGCAGATAATGCCGAAAAGATGAAAGATGGGCAAGAATAAATATTAGCCCACAAAAAGATTCATTGCAATTTCATCTGCCATTAACGAACCTTTTTCACTTAGAAAGAGAGCGTCATTATTATACTTAAGCCAACCATTGTTAAGATATTTCTCAATCGTGTTGGCTTGTTTTTTATACAAATCGTAAGCAAACCTCTCGTTTAACTCTGTTAAGCTAATCCCCCAAATAGTACGTATTCTAGTTAAAATATAATCGTTTATTTTATCCTCCTTACTTAACTCTTCACGCTCTATTGCAAGTGTATTCTTGGCTAATGCACGTATATATTGGTGATTGTGAGACACGTTATAACTGCGGTGACTTTGGTAATACGAATGTGCTCCTGGACCAAATCCTAAATAATTTTTATTTTGCCAATAGCTAGAATTATGTTTAGATTCATAACCCTTTTTTGCAAAATTAGAGATCTCATATTGCATGACTCCCGCTTCCGCTAAACTCTTTTTGAGTTGTAAATACTGGTCTATTGCCTCTTGCTCGTTTAGAGATGCAAATTTTCCATTTTTGATAAATGTTTTTAAAGCTGTTTTTTCCTCCACAGTCAGGCAATATGCAGAGACATGCGGAATTGAGAAATCTAATAACTGAGTAACATCTTCGTTAAACTCGGCTAAGGAAACTCCAGGGATTCCATAAATAAGGTCGCAAGTGATATTACTAAACCCTGCATCTAGAGATCGCTGGATAGACATTGTACTTTCTTCTCCTGTATGTGAGCGGTTAAGAGACTTTAATATCTCTGACTTAAAAGTTTGAACTCCTATACTGAGCCTATCAAAAGGCAATTGTTGAAGCATTTTTAATTTTTTTTCTGTAAGATCTTCAGGATTACACTCTATTGTGCACTCTTTTATATTAGAAAGATCAAAGTATTTATATAAAGTATTGAATATAATCTTAAATTCAGATTCTTCAAGAATCGAAGGAGTTCCTCCTCCCCAATAAATAGTATCAATAGTTTCATTAAGCTCACCTTGTCTAAGGACTATTTCTGTGCAAATAGCTTTAATCATCTCTGAGCGAGTACCTAAATTAGTGCTAAAATGGAAGTCACAATAGTAGCAAGCTTTTTTGCAATAAGGGATATGTAAATATAGACCAGCCAAATATGATGTTTTAAGACAATATAAAGTTCGATAATATTTTTAAATTTACAGCACTGTGAAGAATAATAAATCATATCGTCTTATTTTAATTTTTCTATTAACTGTTTTGAGCCTAAATGTTTATGCACAAAATGCTCAACTTTTTTTAATTGAAAACGAAAAAACAACACATACTTACGAAGTAAAAGACACCCTATCTGTACTAAATAAGGTCAATGAAAAAATATCATCGTACCTAGACAAGGGTTATATAGAAGCATCTTTGGACTCTATCACTTTGGTTAAGGGTAGTTATCACGCTTATATCCACAAAGGCAAAGTGTATAAATGGGCAGAAATTAAGATGTCCAGTGATAACTTACCCATAAGTCTCAAACAAATAATTGACTTAGAGAACAAAAAAATCAAGTTAAGTAGGTTTGTGAATTTACGGAAACAACTATTGCGTAAAGCCAATAATTTAGGATATGCTTTTTCTTTTTTCGCTTTAAGCGAAATAAAAATTAATAAAAATAAAATTAAGGCGACGGCTATACTACACTTAGGCACAAAAGTAATTTTTGATCGGCTCAAGCTAAAAGGGGAAGATGTGATGAGTTTAAGGTTTCTCTCAAAATACCTTTCGATAAAAGAAAAAGGAGTTTTTTCTAAAACCGTAATCGATAACATCCCATATATGATTGAGCAATTGCCTGGGGTAAAGTTAAATGAAGCTCCTCGCTTAGAGTTTTATAAAAATATATGTAGAGTAGTGTTGTCTCTCAAAAAATTGGCTAATGACCAATTAGAAGGTTTGCTAGGTTTTCAGTCTCAATTAGGGTCTCAAAAACTACAACTGGTAGGTAATGCTAATATTAAATTGTCTAATCTTTTTCATTCTGGTAAAGGGCTTAATCTCTCTTGGGATAAATTTTCTAATCAAGGTCAACATTTAGATTTAGGGATGTTTTATCCCCGTTTATTAGGCTCTTCTTTTGATGCTTCCGCTAATTTGTCATTGTTTAAACGCGATAGCTTATACCTGATTGCACAGTATGGTGGTAATGTATCGGTACAACATCATAAACATCGTTATTCAGTAGGTCTACAATCTATCCGCTCATCATTAATTACAAATCAAAGTATTGATTCAATTCGCAATTACACAAGTATTAATTCTTATATTTCTTATGAATACCGTACAATTCCTTTATCTGCTTTAGCATTAAGGGGTTCATTAATTAATATAAATTTTGGTTTGAACAATACTAAACTTAAAGACACGACTTTAAGCTACCCTGCAGTTACAATACGTGCTAAAGCATTAAAAATAATTCCTTTATTTGACTGGCTATTTCTTTCACAAAAATTTGAATACTTTACTTTTATTAGTGAACAAATTTTAATTAATCAATTAGAAAATATTGGCGGATATGGTAGTATTAGAGGCTTTAACCAAAATGAGTTTTATACTAAAAATTATTTAATAGGCTCTTCTTCCTTGATGATTAAGACAGGAGATGATGCCCGTTTTTCTGTATTTAGTGATTATGGAAAATTGGGTTTATTAGAGAGTAATATTGACCTTGTTTCGGTTGGTTTGGGCTTCGATATGAAGGCAAAAAACACATTATTTCGATTTGCTTATGCGATTGGTAAAACCTCTACCCAAGATTTTTCGTTATTATTATCTAAGGTTCATGTTGGGATAGCCACAGAATTTTAGTTGTTTTACAAAAACAATAATAATTAGTATGTTTACAACCGCTTGGGTCAATACAATGATGGCATTTTTTTGGGCTTTTTCTATAGCTGTATTTGCTGTACCTTCTATATTGTACATAGCATTTAGAAGAAGTTTATTCGATATGCCCAATAGGCGTACTGTTCATGAGTCACCAATCCCACGATTAGGGGGGATTGCTATTTTTGCGGGCTTTATGAGTTCGATTGCTATTTTCGGGAAGTTTGTAGCCCTCGGGCAGACTCCTGATGGTATTCAAGAGTTGTTTGCAGGTTGTATTCTTATATTTTTTGTGGGGCTCAAAGATGATTTGGTTTCTGTCTCTGCCTTTAAAAAATTATTAGGTCAAGTAGTTGCCGCAGGGATTGTAGTACTTGCCGGAGATATACGATTAGAAAATTTTTATGGATTTTTAGGTTTTGAAACTCTTGATTATGGACTTAGTTTTGCACTTTCTTTTATAATAATAATTGGTATCACTAATGCGATTAATTTTATTGACGGCTTAGATGGTTTGGCGGGGTCAATTGTATTGTTAATGACTACCGCTTTGGGCTATTTTTTTTATTTAGAAAGAGAAACATATAGTTACTATATAGTTTGTGCCTGTTTAGGAGGAGCTATTATTGGCTTCTTGCGGTATAATTTTTATAAAGCAAAAATTTTCATGGGAGATACAGGCTCTTTAGTAATAGGTTTTATTATTGCTGTTTTGGCATTGTCTTTTGTAAGAATACAACCAGGTAACTTGGGTGACTCTTCTCCCGTAGTTGTTATTGCAATCTTATTTATCCCATTGATAGATACAATACGTATTTTTATTATTCGTACAATCAATGGACTTTCGCCATTTGCTCCTGACAAAAACCATATACACCATCGCTTACTGGCAAAAGGACTTAATAGCGTGCAGGTTGTTTTATTAATGTTAGTTTTTAATTTGTTACTAATTATAAGTGTAGTTTATTTTTCTTATCTAGACATCAATATTTTGATGGGTTTTATTGCTTTTTTAGGCTTAATTGTGATTGTATTAATTGAATTATTTACGCCAAAGGCACAAACTAATGCATGATACTTATTTTGAACAATTAGACTTTTTAACTAATACCTACAAGGTTTTAGTGATGCTTTTTTTAGTATTTCTATTCCTTGTACAAATATTTGGGACTAAGTACAGTGTTGTTTTTTGGTCGATGAGTAACTCTGCTACCAAAGAAGATGAAGTTAACATTCGTCTGCTATCATTTCCTTACGGGATGGTGGCAATATTCTTCGCTGGTTTTTTGGCAATACTATTTCAAATAATTGGCATATCACCTTCGGTCACTTTTTTAGGCTCAAGTGTTTATATTACAAACTTTTGGTTAGACTTCCTTCTTGTATTATCTTTAACTTTTATGAAAAATTTTCTAGTCTATATTTCGGGACAAGTTTTAGAACAAAAAAACATATTTACTATATATAACACAGAAATGATGAAAGCCATGAGCTTGGTATCAGTAATTTCTTTATTTTTAATCTTCATTTCTTTATTTTATTTTTTAAACATTTTAATCATTAGCAGTGTATTTTTTGTTGTTTTTGGACTGTTTTGGATTTTTAGAATCATTTCTTTTTTATTGAAACATACGAACTTTAATTTTTCTTACTTTTTTTCGTATCTTTGTACTCTCGAAGTGCTTCCAATCTTAGTATTTATTGCTATAGTCAGGGAGTTAATTTAGACTAAACAAAAAGTATTGGATTTATGTCAAATGGATTAAAACCTATCAAATCGATACTCATATCGCAACCAGAGCCATCTTCTGTCAATTCTGCCTATCACCGATTGGCTGACAAACACAATGTACAAATAGACTTTAGGTCTTTTATAGAGGTGCAAGGGATTCCGACTAAAGAATTTAAGAAAAATAAAATAGATATTTTAAGCCACACGGCTATTATATTGACGAGTCGTAAAGCGATTGATCATCTTTTTAGAATTTGTGAAGATTCTAAAATAGAAATGCCCGCAGACATGAAATATTTTTGCGTATCTGAGCAAACAGCTAACTACCTACACAAATACATCACCATTCGTAAAAGAAAGCTATATGTAGGTGAGCGTAAAGCAACAGATTTGTTTCCTTATATCTTGAAGAAAAAGGATGAAAAATTTCTTTATCCTTGCTCAGATGTACGAAAAGAGGATATCCCTAACTTCTTTAAAGAAAATGATTTAGATTTAACGGAAGCAGTGATTTATCGCACTGTTGCTAGTGATTTATCTGATCTCAAAAAAGTAGATTATGATATGATTGCTTTTTTTAGTCCTTCTGGAGTAAATTCACTATACCTTAACTTTCCAGAGTTTGAACAAAAGCACACAAGAATAGCAGCATTTGGACCTACCACGGCTAAAGCAGTAACAGATAAAGGATTAAAGTTAGACATAGAAGCACCGCTTCCTAATGCTCCGTCAATGACTGGAGCAATTGAATTATACATCAAAGAGACCAAAAAATAAGCCTAACAAAGGTCAGTAATTAATTATACTGATAAGTATCTAGAATAATTATTTCTTAAATAGTATTTTTTGGTTTAAATTCGCCTATCAAGTAAAGATTTAAAATAATAGCATTATGGCTTCAAAATATGACGTAATAATAATTGGGAGTGGACCTGGCGGATATGTTGCTGCCATTAGAGCCTCTCAATTAGGAAAAAAGGTAGCAGTAGTAGAAAGATCAGAATTAGGTGGAATTTGCCTAAACTGGGGATGTATTCCTACTAAAGCCCTTATCAAGAGTGCTCAGGTATTTGATGATATCAATCACTCAGAAGATTATGGTATAAGTGTAAAAAGTCCTAAAGCTGACCTTGGTGCTATTGTAAAACGTAGCCGTGACGTAGCTGAAGGAATGAATAAAGGAATTAACTTTTTATTCAAGAAAAATAAAATAGACCACCTTAAAGGCTTTGGTAAGATAGCAGGAAAAGGAAAGGTAGATGTATTAGATGAAAGCGGAGTAGCTACTCAATACGCTACTGATCATATTATATTAGCAACAGGAGGTAGAGCAAGAGAATTACCAAACTTACCAATTGACGGAAAAAATATTTGGGGGTACAGAGAGGCTTTAGTACCAACAAAACAGCCTAAGTCAATGGTGATAGTAGGCTCTGGAGCAATCGGTGTTGAATTCGCTTATTTTTATAACGCTCTTGGCACAGAAGTAACAATTGTAGAATACTTACCTAATATTGTTCCTAATGAGGATGAAGATATTTCTAAAACATTAGCAAAATCACTCAAAAAACAAGGAATTAAGATAATGACTAACTCATCAGTAGAAAAGGTGAGCTCTAAAGCAGGGAAACAAACAGTGTCAATCAAAACGGCAAAAGGAGATGAAAACATCAAATGTGATGTTGTTTTATCTGCGGTAGGTGTCACAACTAACTTAGAAGGAATTGGATTAGAAGATGTAGGCATTGCCCATGATAGAGGGCGTGTTTTGGTTAACGATTATTATGAAACTAATATCCCAGGAATCTATGCAATTGGAGATATTGTAAAAGGACCAGCACTGGCACACGTAGCTTCTGCAGAAGGTATTATTTGTGTAGAAAAAATTGCAGGACATTCTCCAGAACCATTAAACTATGACAACATTCCGGGCTGTACATATTGTAGTCCAGAGATTGCATCAGTAGGTTACACCGAAAAACAAGCTGAAGAAGCTGGTTATGAACTTAAAGTAGGCTTATTCCCTTTTGCCGCATCAGGTAAAGCGAGTGCAGCAGGAGCTAAAGAGGGCTTTGTAAAAGTGATTTTTGATGCTAAATATGGAGAGTGGCTAGGTGCTCACATGATTGGGGCTAATGTTACAGAAATGATTGCAGAAGTTGTAGTAGCTCGTAACCTTGAGACTACTGGTCATGAGATTATCAAATCAGTACACCCTCACCCAACAATGTCAGAGGCAGTGATGGAAGCAGCAGCAGCAGCTTATGGTGAAGTGATTCATATCTAAGATTATATCCATTTTGATTAAATAAAAACCAGTGAAGTTATCTTCACTGGTTTTTATGTTTATTGACATCTTGGTATAATAATCCTTATTTTCTTGTATGACTACTCTTAAAAATGTATGTTGTTTTATTGTAATGATAAAAATATTTCTCATATATAAATCAATATACTAAAATGGCGAAAAGTAAAGCAACCAAAATATTTGTATTAGACACATCTGTAATATTACACGATAATAATTGCATCCGTGCTTTTGAAGATAATGATGTTGTTATACCTATTTCGGTGCTTGAAGAGCTAGATAATTTTAAAAAAGGAAGTGAGTCTAAGAATTTTGAAGCAAGAGAATTTGCTCGTCGTCTTGATAAACTTTCCGAAGGTAGCCTCATTAGTGACTGGACATCTTTAGGAGAACATTATGGTACGCTCAAAGTAGAAATGAACGAAAAGTCAGAACCTAATGCCTGTGAAGTTTTTGCCCAAAACAAGGCAGATCACCGTATTATTAATGTAGCCATTCAGCTAAGTCAAGCTTTTTCCAAACGTAGCGTAATCCTCGTCACTAAAGATATTAATTTAAGAATAAAAGCCAAGTCATTAGAGATTATGGCACAAGACTACCTCAAAGGTAGAGTGCTAGCAGAAGTAACAAGCTTTAAGGGAAGATCAGAAGTAGCAGTTAATGACGATGCTATTATTGATAAAATATACAACCAAGGGTTTATCGAATTTTCAGAAATATTTGATGAGAAACCTTTAGCAAATCATTATTTCATTCTTAAAAATGGCTCTTCATCGGTGCTGACTTATTTTAACCCTACTTCAGGAAATATTGAACGAGTAGAAAAAAGAAGCGCTTATGGAATCAAACCTAAAAATGCTGAACAAGTATTTGCGATGCATGCTATCCTTGACCCAAATATTAAACTTGTGACTATATCAGGTGTGGCAGGAACAGGAAAAACCTTATTAGCATTGTCTAGTGCAATTGAGAATAGAGCGAATTACAAACAAATATTATTAGCAAGACCGATTGTGCCGCTAAGCAATAAAGATATCGGGTATTTACCTGGTGATGTATCTTCCAAGCTTGATCCCTATATGCAACCATTATGGGACAATCTTAAATTCATTAAATCTCAGTTTAAGGAAACCGATAAAGATTTTATCAATATTACAAATATGATGGAGCAAGAAAAAATCTTGATTACTCCTTTAGCTTATATAAGAGGTAGAAGTTTATCTAATGTCATATTTATTGTTGATGAAGCACAAAACTTAACACCTCATGAAATTAAAACCATTATTACTCGTGCAGGAGAAAACACTAAAATTATCTTTACAGGAGATGTAAACCAAATTGATTCCCCTTACTTAGATCGCTTAAGTAATGGCTTGTCTTATATTATAGATAAAATTAAAGACCATCCAATTCACGCCCATATTACCCTAGAAAAAGGAGAAAGGTCGGAATTAGCAAATGTGGCAAATGAATTGTTATAATAATCATATGAAAAAGATAGTTTGTATATTAACAATTACTGGTTTTATTGGCTTAGCATCTGCACAAAGCAACAACTTACTCAAACAACAAGTTTCGTTTTGTAGTCAAGTAGTACAAGGACAGGAAAAAGAAATTCATGATCTTCAATATGTGCTAGAGATACAAGACTCTGTTATCATAGCATTAAAAAAAGAATTGGTCAAAAAGGAAAGTGATAAAATAAATCTCAATGAGAAAATTGTAGATTTAGAGAGTGCTTCCTTAGTTTTGTCTCAAGTAGCGACAAGACTAGAGGCTCAAAATAAATTGATAGAGGCTCATGATATCTATAAGTTAATTACAGAGATTTACCCTGGAACAATCGCTTCATCTACCGCACATTCTCACATCCGAAAAATCCATACTATACTTCGTAATCGCACGACTAAAAAATAATTTCATTGTAAACAGAGATAATCTTTGTAAATTGCTTTTTGTAAAATTTTAAGAAAGATTTTGGAGAGTCATTTATTCAAATATAGTAATACATATACCCTAGAATCTGGAGAGAGTTTGCCTAGATTTCAATTGCAATACAGTACTTTAGGCACGCTTAATGAAGCCAAAGACAATGTTGTTTGGGTTTGTCACGCACTGACTGCCAACGCTGAAGCAGATGATTGGTGGGAAGGTCTTGTAGGAGATGGGAAAATAATTAATCCCGATAAACATTTTATTATTTGTGCAAACATTTTTGGATCTTGCTATGGCTCTAGTTCCCCATTAGACACCAATCCAGTAACTCAAGACTTATATTTAGGTGATTTCCCGCAATACACAGTAAGAGATATAGTAGGATGTTTAGTTGAACTACGTAAGCATTTAGAAATAGATAAGATTAGTTTGCTCATTGGTGGTTCGATGGGAGGTATGCAAGCCTTAGAATGGGCTATTATCGAACCTCAAGTACCTAAAAACTTAATACTTTTAGCAACAAATGCCCAACATTCTCCATGGGGAATTGCTTTTAATGAGTCTCAACGTATGGCACTAGAAGCTGATTCTACATGGGGAGAACATCGAGCAGATGCAGGAAAAATGGGCTTAAGAGCAGCTAGGGCAATTGCTTTACTTTCTTATCGTGATTATCAAGCCTATTGGAAAACGCAATCCGATACAGATATAGAAAAAACAGACCATTACAAAGCACAAAGCTATCAGCAATACCAAGGAGATAAGCTAGTGGAAAGATTTAATGCACACTCATACTATTTTTTATCTAAAGCAATGGATTCTCATCACATAGGTAGGGGAAGAGAAAGCGTTGAACAAGCATTAAAAAAAGTGAAGTCTCGTACTTTATGTATTGGGATTTCATCAGATTATTTATTCCCTACGATAGAACAAAAAACAATAGCCGAAGGCATTAATCAAGCACAATATGCAGAGATCAATTCTTTTTATGGGCATGATGGTTTTTTGATAGAAGCAAAAGCAATTACAGAGATTATGTATGACTTTTTTGATAATCATAGCATAGAATTTTAAGCCCAATTAAGCATGAAAAAAGTTAAAATAGGATTATTTGGTTTTGGAATTGTAGGACAAGGTACCTATGATATAATTCGAAAACATTCTTCTTTTGAAATCACTTTTTCCAAGATTTGTGTAAAAGATAAAAATAAACGCAGATCAATTGATTTGAATCATTTCACATTTGATAAAAATGATTTATTAAACGATAGTTCAATTGATGTTATTATTGAAGTAATTAATGATGTTGATGCTGCATTTAAAATTGTTTCTCAAGCCCTTAGAAATGGTAAGGACGTAGTAACATCTAATAAAAAAATGTTAGCAGAACATTTAGATGAATTACAATTACTTCAAAAAGAAACAGGAAGTACTTTGTTATATGAAGGGTCTGCTTGTGCAAGTATTCCAATTATTCGAACTTTAGAAGAATATCATGATAATGACTTTTTGGATGAAGTAAGTGGTATTTTTAATGTCTCTACCAACTATATGCTTACCAAAATCTTCAAAGAAGACAAAGATTTTGATATTGCTTTAAAACAAGCCCAAGACTTAGGTTATGCAGAAAGTGACCCTACTTTAGACATCATTGGCTACGACTCATTATATAAACTGATTATCATCACAATGCATGCTTATGGACTTTGTGTTGATCCTCAAAATGTAGTTGTGCATGGCATACAATATTTGTCACGTCATGACATTAATTATGCAAATGAGAGAGGTGCAATTGTAAGGCATACTGCAACAGTACGAAAAACAGGAGACAATAAAATTGCACTTTATGTTTTACCTCAGTTTGTATATGCAAATGATAATTTATATGATGTAGATCATGAGTATAATGCTATTAATATAGATGCAGAGTTTTGTGGGATGCAGTTTTACCAAGGGATTGGTGCTGGAGGTCATGCTACAGGGTTTGCCATTTTATCAGATTTGTCAGCATTGTTATATGAGTATAAATATGAGTATAAAAAGCAATTATCAGATCGTAAACTAGCACAAGACAACGAAGAAGAAATTGAGATTTACTTGCGTTATTATGATGAAAATAACTTATCTCATTTTAATTTTGAACACATCTCTGCTAGATATACAAGTGATACTCATAACTATGTAATTGGTAAGATTAAGCTTCAAGCCTTGTTGGATAGCAAGGTCCTTAATACGGCTGATGTTTTTGTTGCAATAACAGGAAAATAAGGCTAGAGATGAAAAAAATATTTTCTTTATTCTCATGTAAAAATGTAATTCTAGGCTTATGGTCGATGTTCGGATTTATTATTTTGGGCTTATTTTTACTTACATATTCGGTAAAAGGTGATTGGTTTGGTCTTTTTGGGGCTATGCCCGGGTTTGAAGATTTAGAAAATCCCAAATCAGAATTAGCATCTGTAATGTATGCCAATGATGGACATAGTCTACTGGGAAAATATTATAGCGTAAACCGTACTAGAGTTAATTTTGAAGACATTTCTAATAATGTATTCATCGCACTTGTAGCCACAGAGGATGAGCGTTATGAAGAGCATGGAGGAGTAGATATGAGAGCTACATTACGTGTGCTCAAAGGCATTGTCACCGGAAACCTTGCTGGAGGAGGAAGTACAATTTCTCAACAATTTGCCAAAAATATTTTTGAGATGAGGCAAGAGCCTGAGTTTAAAGGTGCTTTGTACAAAACACCTTTAAAAACGTTTATCATAAAAACAAAAGAGTGGATTACAGCTATTAGGTTAGAGCGTGCTTACACCAAAGAAGAAATTATTACAATGTACCTCAATACTGTTGGGTTTGGGATAAAAGCAGTTGGGATAAAAGAAGGTTCAAAAACATATTTTGACAAAAAACCTAGTAAACTTACGCTCAATGAGGCGGCTACGTTGATTGGCACACTGAAAGCCAACACTAAGTATGACCCAATTAAAAACCCAAATAATTCAACGGAAAGACGAAATACGGTCTTGCGTCAAATATTAAAGTATTGTAAGCATAAAAATCTTACATTATTAACGTCAGAAAAGTATGCTTTATTAAAAAAACTTCCGCTAAATACTCATTATCAATCTCAAGGGTCATATCAAGGTCATGCAACACACTTTAGAGAGACAATAAAAAAAGAATTAGATCAGATTGCTAAAGAAAATGGTTTAGACTTAGAAACTGATGGGCTTAGGATTTACACAACCATAGATTATAAAGCTCAGCAAAAAGCTGAGAAATCTTTATTAAAACATACGGCTTATTTACAATCAAAATTTTTGAAAGAGTGGGGAGATAAAGACCCTTGGTCTAAAGTTTATTTTAAACGTTCGTTAAGAAGACAGGCGTTCTATAAAATGCTTTTCAAAAAATATAATGGTAACCCCACTAAAATAACCCAAGCTTTAAACAAGGCTGTGGACACATCTATTCCTGTTTATCAAAATGGAAAGATAATTTCTAAGAAGGTGAAATTATCTCCTATAGCGAGATACAAGTACATGAAGAAATTTTTGCAAGCTGGATTTTTAGCAGTAGAGCCATCTACTGGGGCTGTAAAAGTTTGGGTAGGAGGACTTAATCAGCAATATTTTGCTTACGACCACGTGAAGCAAGGGAGAAGACAAGTAGGCTCTACTTTTAAACCTATTTTGTACTCTGCAGCTATCAATTTAGGCTATTCTCCTTGTGACGAAATGCATGATGTGCCAGTAGTCGCTCGTACAGAAGACGATAAAATTTGGATGCCAAAGATAAAGGCAACTAATGAAATTTTGACACTAAAAGAATGTTTAGGAAGATCTCTAAATAATTGTGCCGCTAAACTAATGATTGACATTGGACCTAAAAATGTAGTGAAACATGCAGAGTTATTAGGTGTGCCAAAAGAGCGTTTGCATGAAAATCTTTCCTTGGCATTAGGTACTTGTGAGTTAAATATGTTTGAATTAATTACTCCTTACCTTAGCTTTGTTAATAAAGGGTTTTCTATAAAACCGCATTACATCAATCGCATTACAGATAAAAATGGAAATACGATTTGGGAACATCAAGGAATTGAAAAAAGAGTAATGAGCGAATTAAACGCCTATAAAATGATAACACTCTTGCGATCAGGCATTATGATAAAAAAAGGTACTGGGAGAGTGATTGATACTAAATACCATTTATTAGAAAATAATAACCAAATTGGTGGTAAGACTGGAACGACACAAGGATCAAAAGATGGTTGGTTTGTGGGAGTTAACAACGATCTTGTATGCGTCTCTTGGGTTGGAGTAGATGATAATCAAATAAATTTTAAAAACTCTCGAACTTGGTATGGAGGATCAATGGCATTACCAATATATGCTACTTTTATGCAGTCTATGTATAAAGATAAGTTGCTAAAACCAAAACCATTTAGTGTTCCAGAGTCTTTAGATGAAGCTACATTACGTACAGAATTGCAATGTATTGAAGACAGCACTACCGTTAATGTAAATGATGATTATATTATTGACCCGTGATATAGTATTTTTTTGGTTTGGATAAAAAGTATATAGACACTACCTTTACCCACTGAGTTAAGAATTGAGTAAAATTATAATATATATATATAATGAGTACAGGATTATCAGATAGAATTAATGCAATGAAAGCTTCTGCTACAATTGCAATGGCACAAGCAGCAAGAGACTTAGCGTCTAAAGGAGTAAATGTGATTAACCTATCAGTAGGTGAGCCAGACTTTATTACACCTGACTATATCAAAGAAGCTGCTAAGAAAGCAATTGATGATGGTTACACTTTTTACACACCAGTACCAGGTTATCCTGAATTGAAGGAAGCAATTGCAACAAAATTAAAACGTGATAATAATATTGAGTGTACTGCTAATAATATTGTAGTCTCTACTGGAGCTAAACAGTCTATCGCTAATGTGGTATTAAGTTTAGTGAACCCTGGAGACGAAGTACTTATTTTAGCCCCATACTGGGTGTCTTATATGGACATTGTAAAATTTGCTGAAGGAGTACCTGTTATTGTAGAAGGAACTATCGAAAATGATTTTAAACCTACTGCAGCTCAAATTAAGGCAGCCGTAACAGACAAAACAAAAGCGATTATGTTTTCGTCTCCTTCTAACCCTGCTGGAGCATTATTTTCGCCAAGCGAATTAGAAGAGATTGCAGATATTGTGTTATCTAAAGAAGACTTATTTGTACTCTCAGATGAAATTTATGAATACATTAACTATGGTGATGGACATAGCTCTATTGGTGCAATTGACAGAGTAAAAGACCGTATTATTACTATCAATGGTTTCTCAAAAGGATATGCCATGACTGGATGGAGAGTTGGCTATATCTGTGCACCAGAATGGTTGGCAAAAGCTACTCAAAAGATACAAGGACAAGTTACTTCAGGAACTTGCTCTATCGCTCAGCGTGCTTGTATAGAAGCAATTAAGAATGTAGATGCTCAAAAAGCTTCAGTAGCCGAAATGGGAACTGCATTTAAAAGAAGAAGAGGACTTATTTTGGATTTATTAAAAGAAATTCCAAATATCAAAACTAATACACCAGCAGGAGCATTTTATGTTTTCCCAGAAATAGCTTCTTATTTTGGTAAGAAAGCTGAAAATGGAGATATAATTAAAGACTCTATGGATATGAGCTTATACTTATTGCATGTAGCCAATGTCTCTACTGTGGCAGGTCTTGCTTTTGGTTCACCTAAAAATATCAGAATTTCTTACGCTGCCTCAGATGAAAACATTACAGAAGCGATCAAAAGAATTAAAGTAGCTTTAGCAAAACTATCATAAAAAAAAATAACTAGATGAAAGTACAGAATGCTTTTAAAGATTTTAAGAATCTAAAGGTATTAATTGTAGGAGATGTAATGATTGACTCATACCTCTGGGGCAAAGTGAATCGTATCTCTCCAGAAGCTCCTGTACCTATTTTATCAGTTGAAAAAAGAGAAAAAAGACTAGGAGGAGCAGCCAATGTAGCACTTAATGTGAAGGCAATGGGTGCTACTCCTATTTTGTGTAGTGTGATTGGTGATGACCAAGATGGAAGAGACTTTTTAGACTTATTACAGAAATCAGAAATGCCTATTGAAGGAATTGTAAGTAGTAGAGAACGCCCTACTACCATCAAACACCGTATTATTGCCAAAAAACAACATGTATTACGGGTGGATTCTGAATCAGAAAAAGATTTGTCAAAATCAGAAAACATGGATTTAATCCATAAATTTAATCAACTTGTAAAAAATGTAGATGTAGTTATTTTTCAAGATTATGACAAAGGTGTTTTACACGAAAATAATATTTCACAATTAATTGAAATTTGTAATAAACAGGGAGTACCTAGCACGGTAGACCCAAAAAAGAAAAATTTTTCACGTTATAGAAATGTAACGCTATTTAAACCTAATTTAAGTGAGCTTAAAGCAGGACTCAAAATTGATTTAGAAGAAGTAAATAATGCCTCCCTAAATGAAGCGGTTAAGCAATTACGTGAACATCTTCCTCATCAAAAAACCTTATTGACCTTATCTGAATACGGAGCTGCATATGCCGAACAGGGTTTGTTTCTACACACTCCTGCCCATAAGCGAAAAATCATTGATGTTTCAGGTGCTGGTGATACTGTTATTTCTATTATTTCTTTATGTATTGCCTTAGACTTGGATGCTAAGTTTAATTTAGCACTATCCAACTTAGCAGGAGGTCTTGTCTGTGAGCATGTAGGGGTTGTGCCAATTGATAAAAACACTTTGTTGGACGAAGCAATTCGATTAAAACTAAAATAAGGTGTTAGAGAGATTTAATCAATTCATTTATGACACCAAAAGCAGTGTACTTGGTATTGTCGGTTTTATTTCGACTATTGCTACGATGGCAACTATTGGGTTAATTATCTATGTTGTTGGGTTCCCTGCCACTGCAGAAAATATGACTTTCATAGAGAAGGTAATGGATGTCGTTTTTCAAGTTTTTGCCATTACCTATTTTGTGAAAGTAATTTATTCTTTTGAACGGATTAAATTTATTAAAGAAACAATTTATGAAGCCATATTGATGGTATTTATTTTGATTACGGCTATTGGTCACGCCCTTTTTTCTCAAGACATATTACATACCCTTACAGGATATTTTTCGCATATATCAGCTGAATCATTTAGAGAGATTTATCAAATTATTATTACAATTTCTATGCTTTACATTGTAGGTCAGAAATTTGTAAAGGCAAGTTCTTATGTTCACCTTTTAACAATTAATCCTGCGTGGACATTTATTTTAAGTTTTATTTTACTCATTAGCCTCGGTACAGGGTTATTATTATTACCCGAGATGTCTACACATGCTGGCGGTGCCAACTTATTGGATGCTTTTTTTACTTCGGTGAGTGCCTCTTGTGTAACAGGACTTATTGTGGTTGATACTGCAACGTATTGGACAATGAAAGGTCATTATGTACTGCTGTTTATGATGCAGTTTGGCGGGATTGGGATTGTTTCATTTGCTGCATTTTTCACTTCGTTTATGCGACATGGACTAGGCATTAAGCATCAAGTAGCAATGCAAGAATTTTTAGACTCTGAGTCATTATCTTCGGCTAAGAATATGCTTCGGAAAGTAATTTTAATTACACTTTTAATAGAGAGTTTGGCAGCAACGTTATTGTTTTTTACTTGGGGTTCTCAGGTAGAATTTACCCATTTGGGACAAAAAATATTTTATTCAATATTTCATGGTGTTTCAGCGTTTTGTAATGCTGGATTTAGCTTGTTTACAGATGGTTTATATCAAAATATTATCCGTGAGTCATATTTGTTTCAAGTTGTAATTGCTTGTGCAATTATTATTGGTAGTATCGGTTTTTCAACTATACAAGACGTACTTTCACCAAAAAAATTACGAGAACGTATTCAAAAACCTTGGAAAGACTGGGAGTTAGGAAGTAAGATTTCGATTTATACTTCTGCGGTACTTATACTTATCGGAATGCTTTTATTTTTTAGCATAGAGTATAATAATACTCTAGGAGAGCTTACTTTTTTTGAAAAAATGATTGCCTCTTTTTTTCAATCTGTTACAACCCGTACCGCTGGGTTTAATACGCTAGACTTTGGTGAATTTCTACAACCCACATTAATATTTATGATATTATTAATGTTTATCGGTGCATCGTCTGGTTCTACTGGTGGAGGTATCAAAACTTCTACATTCTTATTGATTACTGTATCAGCAATTGCGACCATTAGAGGAAAGAAAAATGTAGATTTAGGTAAACGTCATATTTCAAATGATTTGTTGTTTAAGGCTTTTTCTATTTTTGCTTTTGCTGCATTTTACAATCTTATGATGATTTTTGTATTATCAATAGTAGAACCTAATATTGATATTATACGAATTGTATTTGAGCAAGTATCAGCATTTGCTACGGTAGGATTAAGCACAGGGATTACAGCAGAGTTATCTTTAGTGGGGAAAATTATTATTATTTTTTCAATGTTTTTTGGTAGAATTGGCACATTAACATTGGCACTAGCATTAAGTACACGGGTTGAAAGTACTAATTATAAATACCCTAATGCACACTTATTAATTGGATAAAAATATGTTTGAAATTAATCATTATTTTGAAGGAAAAGTAAGTTCGTTAGCTTACGAATCAGTAGAGGGAAAATCAACTATTGGTGTGATGCAAGATGGCGAATATGAGTTTGGCACATCTAAACATGAGAAGATGACAGTCATTCAAGGAAAATTGACGATACAACGAAAAGGAAATAGCGATTGGGAGTCATATGGAGCTACAGAATCATTTGAAGTAGAGGCTAACTCTAGCTTCAAAGTAAAATCGGAGGGTAATACTTCGTATTTATGCCAATATTCATAAACTATTATTAGAATGAAATTATTTGAAGTTTACCCACTATTCGATATTACCATCACCAGAGGTAAAGGCTCATATATTTGGGATGATAAGGGAAATAAATACTTAGATTTATATGGTGGTCATGCCCCCGTATCAATAGGGCATTCTCACCCTCATTATGTCAAAAAAATTACAGATCAAATTTCAAAACTTGGTTTTTATTCTAACTCTATACAAAACCCTTTACAGCAAGAGTTGGCCGATAAATTAGGGGAGGCATCGGGTTATGACAATTATGAGTTATTCTTGTGCAACTCTGGAGCAGAAGCCAATGAGAATGCACTTAAACTTGCATCGTTTCATACAGGAAGAAAAAAAATCATTTCTTTCTCAAAGGGATTTCATGGGCGTACATCTCTTGTAGTAGCCATTACAGACAACCCTAAGATTATAGCTCCAGTTAACGAAACAGAAAACGCACTTATTTTACCTTTTAATGATGTATTGGCACTAAAGAAAGCCTTTGCACAACACGAAATATGTGCCGTAATTACAGAAGGGATACAGGGTTTAGCAGGTATTCATGAAGCGAGCCAAGAATTTATTCAAGCAATTCGGGATTTATGTGATGAGCATCAAGCAGTATATGTTTGCGACTCGGTACAATGCGGTTATGGGCGTAGCGGAAAATTCTTTTCTACCGATTATTATAATATAAAGGCAGATATTTATACAATGGCGAAAGCAATGGGAAATGGTTTTCCGATTGGAGGAGTACTCATTAGTCCTAAATTTGAAGCTAAATTTGGGATGTTAGGTACTACTTTTGGAGGAAGTCATCTTGCATGTGCAGCAGCGATAGCGGTATTAGAGGTTTATAAAAAAGAAAACCTTTTAACAAATGCTTTGAAAGTAGGTAGTTATGCGATTAAACAACTTCAATCAATAAAAGAAATAAAAGAAGTTCGTGGAAAAGGTTTAATGATTGGAATAGAGTTAGCAGAAGAATGTGCTTCGGTACGAAAAAAATTATTATTTGATTATAAAATATTTACAGGGACTTCGTCAGATAAAAAAACAATTCGTTTACTGCCAGCGCTTAACATTACGACTCAGGAGATTGATGTTTTTGTAGAAGCGTTAAAAAAATGTCTTTAACAAATGGCAAAAATTAAAACATCATATTTCTGTCAGAGTTGCGGAGGACAATCTTCAAAGTGGATGGGTAAATGTCCTTCTTGTAATGAGTGGAACACCATGGTGGAAGAGGTCATTCATAAAGAAGAAAAAAAAGCTTGGAAACAACAAAGTACTTCGAGTCAAGTCAGTAACAAACCAAGTACTATTGCGGAGATTAAATATGAAAGTCTTGACCGTATTTCATCGGGAGATAAGGAATTTGACCGAGTATTAGGCGGAGGAATTGTACAGGGGAGTATGGTGCTGATAGGTGGTGAGCCAGGCATCGGAAAATCTACTTTAATGTTACAAGTTGCTTTGGCAATTCGGCATTTAAAAGTACTTTATGTATCAGGAGAAGAAAGCAAGACACAAATCAAAATGCGAGCAGAACGTCTTTCTAGCCAATCTGATCATTGTTATATTTTATCTGAAACAAATACCCAAAATATTTTTAAACAAATAGAATTGTTAGAGCCAAATTTACTGGTGATTGACTCTATCCAAACACTGACATCTGCTCATATAGAGTCATCTGCGGGTAGTATTTCACAGGTGAGAGAATGCACGGCAGAGTTGATTAGGTTCGCAAAAGAAACTAGTACTCCTGTTTTTTTGATTGGACATATTACCAAAGAAGGTTCTCTAGCTGGACCAAAAGTATTAGAACACATGGTAGATACTGTACTCCAATTTGAGGGTGATAGACATATGAGCTATCGTATTTTAAGAACAATCAAAAATAGATTTGGACCTACTTCAGAGTTAGGGATTTATGAAATGACGGGTCAAGGTATGCGGCAAGTAACTAATCCCTCTGAGATTTTGCTTTCGCAAAGAGAAGAATCGCTAGCGGGAGTAAGTATTGCCTCTACATTAGAAGGTAACCGTCCTTTATTGGTAGAAATACAGGCTTTGGTTAGTAATGCTGCTTATGGGACTCCTCAGCGTAGCTGTACGGGGTATGATGCTAAGCGGTTGAATATGCTACTTGCCGTACTTGAAAAAAGATGTGGGTTTAGACTAGGTACTCAAGATGTTTTCTTGAACATTGCAGGAGGAATAAAAGTAGATGATCCAGCTATTGATTTAGCAATTTGTGTAGCAATAGTTTCTAGTTATAACGAAATGACAATTCCGATTAACTTTTGTTTTGCCGCAGAAGTTGGCTTAGGAGGAGAGGTAAGAGCAATTAGTCAAATAGAAAAAAGAATTAGCGAAGCAGAAAAGCTAGGTTTTGAAAAAATTTTCATATCAAAACATAACAAATTATCAGTAGATTTCAGTAAATTAAAAATCGAAGTGAACAGTGTCACTAAAATTGATCAAGTAATTTCTTATTTATTCGGATGATGAATCGTGTTTTTATTCTTGTGTTTTGCTTATTGACTAACCTAGCTTATGGTCAAACACTAAAACTATTTAAAACTATAACAGGAGACATCACTCCTAAATCTATTGTGTATACTCCAAAAGGAATGTTTGCACAAAATATGATGTATTCTCATAGCATTACTGTATATGACTCATTAGGAAATTTAACACATACAATTATAGATAAAGTAGAAGCAGATTTATTGAATGATTCTACCCTTAGCGGTTCTTATGAAGGTTCACCTGTAGAGGCAGCGTATACACCCGACTCTAACTATATTTGGGTGTCTAATTATCAAATGTACGGTAAAGGTTTTAATAAGCCTGGAGTGGATGCTTGTGGTATTGATACTAGTTTAGATAAAAGTTATTTATATAAAATTGATCTCAATACTAAAAAAATTATGTCTACTGTCAAAGTAGGAGCTGTACCTAAGTATTTAGCTATTACTCCTGACAACAAATATTTATTGGTAAGTAATTGGTGTAATGGAAATATAAGTATAGTAGATTTAAAACATGAGTACTTAATACGTGATATCAGTATTGGTAAATACCCAAGAGGAATTGCTATTGATGCAGACTCTCGTTATGCTTATGTAGCTGCAATGGGAGAAGAAAAACTTGTGCGTATTGATCTTAAAACTTTTGAAAAAGAAGTATGGAAAAATATAGGGAAAGGGCCTAGACATATTTGTATAGATGATAAAGGAGGATTTTTATATGTTTCTTTAAATAAGGAGAGTGCTATTGCTAAGGTCTCTTTGTATACCAAAAAGACTGTTAAGAAGATGTGGTCTGGGCTTACGCCGAGGAGTATGGTTTTGTCTACTGATAAGAAATCATTATATGTGGTTAATTATAACTCTAGCACAGTATCAAATATAGACACAAAAACCATGAGTTTAGGAGAAAATACTGTGAAAACAGGTATCCACCCAATTGGAATTGCTTATGATCACGATAATGATAGAATATGGGTAGCCTGCTATACAGGTAGTATTATGATTTTTGATTGTGAAAAACAAAAACCTGCATTGGTCGTAAAAGAAGTTACACCAACTGTTGTAAAGGAGACAAAATCAATAGATGAATCAAAAATAACACCTGAAATAGCTAAGGTTGAGAACAAAATGAAGCCCAATCCTGTTGTAACTAAAAAAATAGGAGTAGGTAATTATTATGTAATTGTTGGTGTGTTTGGGAGTCAAGATAACGTGAGTAAGATGTTAAATAAATGTACAAAATTAGGTTATGATGGAGAGTCATTTGCTTATAAAAATGGTTTAACAGCAATTAGCTGTGGGCGTAGCCTCACATTACAAGAATCTAAAAAAATAAAAGAAAAAGCCAAACAGGATTTTGGTAGTGCTTGGGTCTTAAAGCGATAAAAATGGCATATACAGGATTTGGTATTGCACTAGCTTGGCCACAAACTTATTGTAAGCAAGCAGGAGCTTGGTATGACCCTATTACTAGTTTTTTTGGGTTTAATAAAAACAACTATTATAAAGCTGGACATGCTGCCTTAGTTTTAATTAATGATAAAGGGGTCTGTTATTATTTCGATTTTGGGCGTTATCATGCACCACATCAGCACGGGAGAGTGAGGTGCTCAAGCACTGATTTTGACTTAATAGTAAATACAAAAGCCGTTTTAAAGAAAAAAGAAATTCTAAATTACGGGGAGGTCTTGAATGAATTGCAACAAAACCCTGCCTGCCACGGAGAAGGAGAATTACATGCTGGATATACAAGGATTAATTTTGAAAAAGCTTACGCCAAAGCTATAGAAATGGTGGAAAAAGAAGCAACTCCTTATGGACCCTTTGTAAGAAAAGGAACTAATTGTTCACGATTTGTAAATACTGTATTACAGGCAGGAAAAATTAACTTCTGGTCGAGTTTAAAGATGAATTATTACGTACCTTTTACTCCCACACCACTGAATAATGTACGCTCGCTAAAATCGGTAACAATTATTCCTCAGCAATTGAGCGGCGATATTTTTTATCCTGAGTGTAAATTAACTAAAGAGCGTTTGCAGTCTATACTACCTGCTCCTGAAAAGACTGAGAACTTGCCGAAAAACGCACAATGGCTTGGAGGAGAAGGAGGAGGTTCTTGGTTTTCAATTAACAAGGCTGGTAGTTTTTATCAAGTTACACGATTTTCTCTGCAAGGAATTATAGAATGTGAAGGATTATTTAAGACAGAAAAAAAGATGCCTGTAGAGAGCTTAAAAAACATCACCTACCCAAGTCATTGCCAAAAGGTAAGCCTTAGTTATGATGATGAAGTGTATGTTCTGACTAGAATGGAAATGTAGGTTTTGACAGATTTTATATATTCCGTTTCTCGTATGGGTAGCAATCAGTACTAAATATTTCTAGAGTAATTTGCTTAGAGTCTTCGACAATACAAACAAGCTCATTAAAATTATGAAAAAAAAGGAATTTCTACCTCACCCCTCATACTAGTCTATTTCGTAGCTTTTATTTTTTGAAGAATAATCTTTTTCTCCGTATTAGTTTTAGCAAGATTCAAAGCAAGTTGTAAATATTCTATTACTTTATTCTTATTAATGTTTTCATGCAAATAATCTTTCTTACTGTTAATTTTCTAACCTTTCTTTCTCTTCTTCTTCTTTTGCTATTTGCTTTCGATAAGGCATAATACCAGTTTAACTATAATATGAGTCTAATTTAGATTGAATTGTTTTTTGCAATATCGAGGAAAAATGATTTAGCATAACTGGTTACGGTAAATTATTTTAACGAAGAGAGTGTAAAAACAAAC
>Ga0256845_1000958_pt1 | contig 24646 bp, 27 predicted proteins | sample RiftiametaG_FD_189101 | JGI IMG/M metagenome (GOLD analysis project Ga0256845, IMG submission 189101) | Tube worm associated microbial communities from hydrothermal vent at the East Pacific Rise, Pacific Ocean - Riftia | ecosystem: Host-associated > Annelida > Integument > Unclassified ... | reverse complement strand
TTCGTGGTCGAGAATGTGCCCGAGTTCAGGGAGTGGGCGCCGCCGAAGGTCAAAGGCCGTCCGCCTCCCGAAAAGGGCTCCCTGTACCGGCATTGGGTCAACACGTTCTTGCTGAGTGGCTACCGAGTCACGGAGCAGGTTCTGACAGCCTCGCGGTGGGGGGTACCTCAGCGACGCCGGCGGCTCATTCTGATCGGCTGCCTCGACAGGGAGATCCATGTCTCAGACCCTGACGTAGAGGAGCCTCCGATCGGGCCTGTGCTCGATTTCGAGGGCGGTCAAAGCTGGAAGTCGATCAGCTCGATCGCCAAGCCGGGCGCACGGGGCCGGGCCGAGCACGCGCAACGGACATTCGGGGGGCGGCCATGTTGGGGGTGGCACGCAACCCACCAGAAGGCTTGGGCTCGAGGTCTTGAGCAACCGGCGAACACCATCACGACGCAGAACCAGCACTACCTCGTGCGCGACGGCGAGTACCGGCTCTGGACCGTAGGTGAGACCGCGGAGGCGATGGACTTCGACCGCGACTACTTCCGCGGCGTTCCTCGGACGGCCGCAATCACGATGGCCGGAAATGCGGTGCCCCCAAGTCTCGCCGCGGGAGTCCTTCGACGGGTCGCGGAGGCAATCGCGTGAGCGGCGACATCGGCCACCGCCGCTCGTGCCAGGGGCGTCGGGATGGGGCTGAAGGCCCCGAGGACGGGGGTAGATGACGATGGAAGACAAAACTGAAGACGAGGCGCCGGTCGTTGCGGCAGCGCCTGCGGGCGACACAGCCGAGCGCGTGACTGCCGAGCTTGCTAAGTCCGACGCGGTGATCCAGGTCTTGCGGCTGAGGCTGGCGACCGCCTGCGAGGAGCGCGACGACGCCAGGCACATCGCGTGCGAGACGTCGGGCCGGTCGATGTGGGCCGGGCTGACGCCGAGTGAACGAGCTTCGGAGTACGGCTGGGGCTACCTGTTCGATGGGGCGATCGACAACCACTACCACGACCACCGCGAGCCCATCACCAACGAGGAGCTGGCAGCGGTGTCCTCAGACGACGCCGGCAGGACTCGCTTCGACGCTGGTGACATTGCTCGTTCCAAGATCGACGAACTAGGACTCGAGCTCGCGGAGTCCGAACGCGTGCTCGCCAAGCTCGCGGCCACGAACCGAGAACTCATCAAGGTGGTGGCCGACAGCGACAGGGATCGAGACCAGACCATCGCGGCGGTGGTGGCAGCCGCCACGGCGACCGCGGTAGCGACCGCGTTGGTCGACTCCGAGGCGGACATGGCGAACCTCCGGCGCTACGCGAGGGAGACCGACGCGCGCGCCAACAAGGCGGAGACGGAAGCGGATGCCGCACTCAAGCGGGCATCCGAACTCTATACGTCTGCGCTGGCGAGGGCTGCCCTCGCCGCAGACCCAAATTTCCCCGCGTCCGAGGACGGCCGCGGAGAGTGGGACATCGGAGATGTGGCGACGGTTGTGGCGGAGGTCATCGAAGAGCTCCAGCAGGTGGTGCTGGACCAAGCTGCCCAGTGCGAGCGCGAAGCTGAGGAACGGCTGTCCCAGCCCGCTCAGTACACCGAGTCGCAGATGGCCGCGGTTCGTGACCGGGCATCGACGTCTGAGGCCAGCGCCCAGACCCTCAGGGCCGAGCTCGCCGACACCAGCCGACAGTTGGAGGAGGCGCGGGTCAGGGATGCGGCGCCGGTGGTGTGCCCTGGCAGGGATGGCAACGCGTCGCACACCGAGAGTGCATCGCAGGTCGAGGCCCGCGCCCAGGCTCTGCGCGCCCGGGCTCTGCGCGAGAAGCTTGCGGAGGCCCGAGAGCAGCGTGACCACGCTCGGAGGATGGTCTGCGAAATGGACCCGGACCCCGACAATCAGCCTTGGGACACGGTCGATGGCGCCGCCCAGTCGATGGGCTGGGGCTACCTGGTCGGTAACTTCGACGATCAGCCGACGCGACCATGGAAGGTTGTGGCCACTGAACTCGAGGAGGAGCGTGACAAGCTGCTCGAGGAGAACCGTGCTGCCCGCACCGAGCGGGACGATGGGCGCATGATGGTCCACGAGCTGGAGCAGAGCATGCGCGGGCTTCGGCGCGAGGTGTGCATTCTGGTGGCCCGGCATGACGCCGGGTGGGATGGTCCCGGTCATGTCGCACAGGCCAGGGCCTGGGGTGACCTGGGGCCCTTCAAGGCCGACGAGATCGGCAGGTCCGGGCCTGCGCGCGGAACGGTACGGGGGAAGCTTCAAATGCGCCGGACGAAGAGGCTCCGGGCCTTGGAGCGAATGGCTGAGACGGCGACGCCGGGTGTGGTCATGGCTGCGATCACGGCAGATCTCGATCGAGATGAGAGGATGTCGGTGGCAACGGGTGGAAGTGGGCCTTCCGTGAAGGAGGCTCGGGCCCGGACCGCTGCATCCGTCGAACGGGCTGCGGTCCGGGCCAAGGCAAAGGTGAACTCCAACGGTGAAGCACCGGGTGGTGAGGGGGCGTCATGAGCGAGAGGATGGCCGAGGACTCGTCATCTGCAGCAGCTGAGCTCCAGCGGATGACCGCCGAGCGCGACACTTGGCGCCGCATGGCCACGACGAAGCCGAGTCAGCGCGGGATGAGACCCGAGAACGGCTACGGGAACCGGAATACCCCTATTAGTGTTTTTTGAGGAGCATTTTAGGTTCACACGTGAGCCAGTATGGAAAGATCTTGCGGTCGACAAACCCAAAGTTGATCTGCAGTTTTTGCAGGAACAGGTTCTTTCGGGCTTGAAACCGAATCTGGATGAAAGTGTGGCCAACAATCTTCGGTTTGGTCAAAAAGTATTTTTTGATATGTTGTTTCCACACAAAATCATCATTGACGTAAAAGGGGGATTGGACAACGAAGTCAATGTCACTTTTCTCGACGGCAATACCAGTGCTATCTTCCATGAGCACTCGTCCACGGTAGAGCCCCCTAGGCCATAGTTGGTCCAATTTGGACCAACTAAGTTCTACGGTGCTGTCGTCTATTTTTCGTACGCTTAGACTGGTGATGTTGCCAGCGTGTTCAGTGCCCGTAGCCGCGGACGCATCTGTTTCTTTGCTGTCGTTCATGAAGCCCATAGTAGCATAGCCCGTGACACCCACTGGCTTAGCTGGCACTCCCGGATGGCATCAAGGAGTTCTACACGTGCGACCTCGGTGACGCAGGTCTGTACACCAAGTCGGAAGCCGACGCGCATCGCAGCACGGATGTTCCTGTCCACAGGAACGTCGCGCGTCGGCTCGCGCTCACCCACGTTTGCATCGAGCGCTTGATGGGGGTCCCGACACTCGGCGACCAGGTGGACAGGGCCAGGCGATCGCAGGGGGACGGCCGGTGATGCCGCCCAGCAGGCTGGAGATCATGCGCATGCTGGACCACGACGTGAAGGGGCTGCTCGAGCGCGATGCGCCGTGGACCGCGAAGGAGCTGGCGAAGGCCATCGGTGTATCGACGGAGGTGGCCCTGGCGGCGTGCAAGCGGCTCGTGGGCTGCGGAGATGCGGTCGACGTCAGCACGAGCCGCCAGCGGCTTCCGAGGTTCACGCTCGCTCGGGGTGGGGTGCGGCGGTCGACGAGCAGGCTTGGATTCAGTCCACTCTCCCTTGTGGAGCCAGTCCCGTTCGAGGTGCTAGCGCTCGCCGTCAAAGCCATCCTCGAAGACCCTCACGGGCGTGACTGGTCGCTCCATGGGTTTGGCATGCTGCGGGCCTACCTGAGCGACGAGTGGCGCCTGCACGTCTGGAGCAGCGACCACGCAGTTCCTGGTGTGTCGGCCCTCCACAACCACCCCTGGGCCTTCGAGAGCTACGTGCTCTCGGGATCCGTTTCGAACGCTCGCTTCTGCCCGGTTGGGGTAGATGCGGAGCGTATGGACGAGCGGCTTTCGGGGTGGTGGGCCACCCAAGAGATCCTGTGCGGGCCGGACGGCTGCGCAACATCTGGGGTCAGGTATCAGCGCATGGTCGCCACGGCGCCCGAGGTCATCAGGGCTGGCGGTAGCTACCGCCAGGCGGCAGAGGAGGTCCACGCGTCTTCGCCGTCGCACGGGGCGGTCACGATCATCCACCGTCGATTTCAAGAGGACACGGAGCATGCCCGTGTCTACTGGAGGCCCGAAGAGCGCTGGGTGAGCGCAGAGCCTCGGCAGGCGACGACCGTCGAGGTTGGTGAGATCACGAAGCTGGCGCTCCGTCTCTGGTGAGTGCCGTGACGACGGCGGGTCGCGGGATCTCATGGGTTGCGGCACGGAAGTCGGCGCCGAACATGGGACACGATGGCGAATGAAGATGATTCGAACCGGCCGCAAGGGACGCCCCTGACCACCGTGTCAGGGGGCGAGGGTCTTTCGTGTGCGGGGCTCCTCCGTGAAGTCCAACAGGCGAAGGATGCCGTGGATCGAGACCGTCGACAGGCTGAGGTTCGTCGACGGACACGGGAAACGTGGAATGTCACCATCGTTGTGGAGTGTGAGGGCGGCGCGGATGCGAGGGCGGTCTTCTCAGATGTGAGCAGCGCGGCTCTCGAGTCCGGTTTTGGGGTCGACTGGATCGACGAGTCGAGCACCGCGGACCTTTGCCGTCCTGGATCTCGAGTTCGCGCGGACTTCCGGGCATGGGAGATGGGCGTCTGCCCGGAATCCATCCTCCGGCTGAAAGCCGGCATCGCATCCGTGGGGGCGCGGCACTTGCTTGGTATCTCGACGCGAAAGCGGACGGGGTTCGCTGGCCGACAAAGCTCGTTCCGGACGAGGGGCACGCCTGGTGACCCTCAGCCCGATCTCTACATCGATGGTGCACGGGTGGAGGTGATCGCCGGGGTGGTGGGAGCCGCCGGGCGTTACCGTCAGGCCAACCTGGCCCGCGAGCACGGCAACGACCCGGTCGTCGTCGACTCGCCGAACTTCAAGGCCGGTGACATCCTGTTCGGGCGAGACGACGGCGGCCAGTCATCCCAGTGGCAGGACGAAATAATGCTGCTGACCTACAAGAGCGACCACGTGGCCATCGCTCGGCCTCTCGCCTCTCGGAGGTCGTGGCAACAGGGTTGGCGACTCCATGATGATAGCGCAGAGGGGAAATGGAATCTCAGCTGTCGCCCGTGGCGGCTGGCGACCATCGACGACCTGGCCGGTGTTCTCAGGGACGGTGTCTCATGAGCACCTGCATCGACTTCGTGCGGGCGCTCTCCGGGACGCTCATGTGCGCCGCGGCAGGTATTGGGTCAGCCATGGGCGCCAGCCTTGTATGGGAAGGCGTCGGAATATCGGGCTCGGTCGTCGTGGCGACCGAGCTGGTGGCGCTCTTCATTCGCTGGCGAACACTTCAACCTCGGACACCCGACGGAAAGATGGCCGCGGACAGGATAGAGGGTCGGCCACTCGACATCCGAGCGCTGCTTGAGGTGCTGGGCGTAGAGGCATCGGTTGAGCCGTGGAAGCCCATCGAGACGGCGCCCTTTGGCCTCGCTGTTGAGACCGCCATCATCGACGACGCGGGCGAGCGAAACTTGCAAACGATGCGCAGGGACGGTCTGTACTGGTTGTCGGCAGACGGCTTGATGCATCTCCACGATGAGCCCACCCACTGGCGGTTGGCGGACAGAATGTGCTTCGATTCCAACCAGCAGCGAGGGTGTGGCCCGGATGTGCGCGCCCGGCTCGATTTCGCCATGGGTGTACGGGGCGAAAAGCGCGAGTCGGACCCTGCGGAGACGTCGTGAGAGCCCGCAGGCCGGAGTTCCTCGCCGAGGTGGCGAAGTTCCAGTCGCTTGGGTTCACCGGGATGTTTACGTGCGAGCGCTACCGGCTGCGCGACGCGGAGACCCTTCGCGCCGAGGGGCTGCTCCGGGCCGTCGTGATGGATGTTGCCGACGGCGACGGGTTCATTCGGCAGGGCTGCGCACCGAGGCAGGGATACGCCCTGACCCGCGCCGGGCTGGATGCGATCCCCGAAGACGAACGGCCGGTCGGACTTGTCGTTGGAGAGGGGGCCTGCGACCGTGGCTGAGCTCCTGCAATACGAAGTGGTGAACCCGAGCGACGCGTGCACGGTTGAGGCGGAGTGCCCAGTCGTAGCTGCGGTGGCAGTGCTGATGCTCGGCGAGGGCGCCTACGGGCTTCGAGATGCTCAGGGTGAGGTGGTCATGCCGCCCCTGCGGTTCGGTGGCTCGCCGGCGCTGACCCGGTGGCTCGCCGACGTTGGAATCGCAAGCCTCGGCGACTACATCGAGGCCAAGCGTGAGACCATCGCAGCGGTGTTGGACTCGGCCATGTACGGAGGGTTCGCCGACCGGGCCGCCTACAGAAAGGGGTTCAAGTTCATCGACAGCGAGGCAAATCGACGGGAGTGGCGACAGGTGTGGCGACGCCGCTGGGAGGATGAGCGTCGGACCTCCACGACTACCATCTGCAAGGCCGCGTGGAGCCTCTGCGAGGAGCTTCGAGGGGCACCAGCGCCATGAGCGAGCCAGCATACGGCCGCGTTCTCAAGCACCCGTGCGCTGATTGTGGCAGCGCCATGAAACTCCGCAGCTCGCGCTTTGGGCCCTTCTACGGCTGCGTCGACTACCCGCGCTGCCGAGGGACGCACGGGGCTCACAAGGCCACCGGTGAGCCACTCGGTGTTCCGGCCAACCGTGAAACGAAGGCCGCACGGGGCCGAGCACACGCGGCGTTCGACCCCCTGTGGAACTCCGGCAGCATGACGCGCCGTGAGGCCTACAAGTGGCTCGCAGAGCGCCTCGGTACCGACGAGGCCCACATGGGGGAGATGGACGTCGAGACCTGCGAGCGCGTCGTCGAGGCTTGCCGAGAGCACCGTGAGGGTGGGGGCCGGTCGTGAGCCAGGCGAGCCGCAACAAAGTGCTCGCCCGCGAGCGGCACCGCAGGCAGGTGGCGAGGATCCTCGGCACCATGGCAGCGCTGCACTGGCGCGGGCACCTGAGTATCGTTCAAAGCCTAGGGGCCTCAGATTGTGCTGACGCCATATTCGACCCCATCGGCTATGGGTGGTCCGGCATCACCTTTGACGTCCACGCAGCCCGAGAGTTGGGCGAGCGGATGGTCGCGTGCGTGCGCCACGAAGGTGCTGAGCAGGTCGTCGCCGACTGGCGAGAATCGCAGGGTCTGCGCGCGGGCCTGCCTCCCGGATTTCCGCACGATGCTCTGCGATGGCGCCAGCACGTCCGCCTCGGCCGACGACTGCTCGAGGCCATCAAGGGCCAGCCGAGCGCGTGTGAGAGTTGCGACGGGCGCCGGACCTCCGGTCTAGCACTGGAGCTGGAGAGGTACTGCGACGACCTCGTCGGGGGTCGTCAGCTTATGACGACCGACACGCAGTACCGCATCGAGCGCGAGGTTCAGGCCCTCGTCACCGAGCGTGGGCTCGTGGGGACCCCGTCCGTGACCCTCAACTTCGATACCAGGGCTATCGATATCTCCGGCATCCAGCACCTCCTCGCGTGCCAGGATTGCCGCGGAACAGGCCACAACATTCGTGGGACGCTGCCGATGGTCGCCTGGCCTCCTGTAGTCCTGCGACGAGCCGGTGACGTCCGGGCTGGGCTCGTGGCGTTCTGTCCCGAGTCGCAGTACGGGTCCCGCCGGGGCCGGCCTGGGGATATCTATCCTGGGTGGCTGAGATCGGCCCACCGGGCCGCCAGTGAACGGGGATGGACTCTCGTCCAATGGGTTGCCGGGTTCCCGGTGGACCAGGTGTGCCGCACGCCCAGGACAAGGCCAACGCGCTCGAGCTTCTCCCCCGCCTCGAGTCCGCCCTCGAGGACCACAATCTGCAAGGCCAGCTCGCCGACGAAGGCCGCCGCGTGGACTGGCTCCCGCGGTGCTCCGCCTGCGAGGCAAGGCGGAGCGGCTGAGTTTCTTCGCGCTAGGGGTTTCCTGACGAGACCCGCGGAACAACATGCTGGTGTGACCCAGATCAGCACGCCAGACGAAGCCCGCTCGGCCATGGACAAGCGGGACAGGCCCGAGGTCGATCGGTGTGTGCTGGTCATCGAGAAGGCGCTTGCCGAGGCCAAGAGGTTCCCGCTCTGCGTTCACATCGGTTTCGATGCGTCTGCGTACATGCCCCAAATTACCGAGATGTACGCGAAGAAGGGGTGGGAGTCTTTCTGGAAAAAGGGGTCTGAAACCCACACCTGCGGACTGTACAAATTCATCGAGTTCTCGATCAAACCCAAGCGGCGTAAGGGACCTGGCTGATGGCGATGCGAGCGATTGTATCGATCTGCGACGGCGACGTCCCCGTTGCTGTTTGGGTCGCCGCAGCGTCGAAGGAGCCGCGCTCACGCGCAAAGCCGCGGGGCTGCGCGCGCTGCCCACTTCGACCCGGTGGGAAGTGGGACGGCGACGCGAAGAGGATTATTGCGGACGCTTCGCCATCTGAAAAGCAGGGGTTGAGGAGGTGGACGTGCCATGACGGCCCGCGCCCTTGCGCTGGTATGCGACGCATTATCAGTTCACGGGAGGTGGCGAAATGAGCAGATGAGCAAAGTACTCACATCTATCGCAATCTTCTTCACCCTCGCCTTCGTCGACGGATGCTCCGACGAAGTGGTCGACGTTTCGGACTCCGACGTGGAACTCCGGTCTGGAGACACCGGGGGCGAATTCCCTTGCCACGTCACCGAGGAGAATGCCGTAGGCGACATCCTCGCCACAGACTGCGGGAATGACTCCTGCGAGGCAGGGCGCCATTGCTGTTGGCCCAGCGGGGGATGCTTTTGCCACCCGACCGACTATCGGTGCCCCAATGGCTCGAAGAAGGCACCCTGTCAACCTGGTCAGAGCTGCGAGCCGTAGCCGAGTCCAGGGAGGAAAGGTCCGACTTGGCGATGCCAACGCAATGAGCGTAATGCGACGGTCATGAAACCATTCAAGTTCATCCTGACGCTGGCGGTCCTCATCACGGCGTGCTCCGAGGATCCAGTGGACGTCGAACAGACCGCCTTCTCTGAGGATACTGGCGAATCGGGCCATGCGGATGAGTTCCGCGAATGCTCCCCTGGGATCTGCTGCGGGACAGAAAGGACGACCAACGGGTACACCACATGGGGAGACTGCCAGTCCTCGACCATCGACGCGTGCGACGGGCACTTTCTCGACTGCGGAAACAGTTGCTACAATGGTGGTGACTGGTGCGCCGTTCCTCCCGGGAACGGCTACAACACCTGCTGCGGGTGACGTACTCGTAGACATGAAGCCCCGTACCCTCACCGGTGCGGGGCTTTCGTATTTGACCCCGTCGAGTTGGGGAGGGAGCAGATTTCGCGGTACCGGGTGTTCGGTGGGTGTTGGACCCGAAGAGCTGTCCCCGACAGACGCTGTGGACGAAGCGGCGCGCGCGTTGGCGCCTACGCTCATTCCGCTGCTGCTGCCGTACCAGCAAGTCTGGGTAGGGGACGCGAGCCAGGGCAAGGTCTGCGTCAAGAGTCGGCGTATCGGAATCAGCTGGGCCTCTGCCATTGAGGCAGTCATGTGCGCGGCGAAGCGCCGCGGTGAGGGCTCCGACGTCTGGTACATGTGCCAGTCCGAGCGCGACGCAAAACAATTTATCAGAGACGCGGGGCGATACACCCGCCTTGTAAATCAGTACCTGATCGACAACGGCCATCCGCCGATCGTCAAAGACGTCGGCTCGTCGATCATGGTCACGAAGATCAACTTCGCGAGCGGACACACGATCGAGATTCTTCCGGGCATGAAGCCCGACGCGCTTCGGGGAAAGGGCGGCTTCGTCATCTTCGACGAAGCTGCCCTCCTCGACCTCGAGCTGTGTCGAGACGCTGCCGACGCGTTCGGCAACGATATGAAGGGCGGGAGGGTCGCCTTCATCAGCACCCAGCGAGGGGAGGGCAACGAGTTCAACAAGCTCGTGAAGGCCATCGAGAAGGGCGACCCGTCAGCGTCCGGGTACACCCTCCACAAGACCACGCTCGAGCAGGCCATCGCGCAGGGCTTCTACCGCCGGTGGTGCCAGATGCGCGGAGTCCTCTGGTCAGCGGCCCGCGAGAAGAGGTTCTTCGACCGGTGCCAGGCGACCCCAGGCGCAGCGCAAGAATTCAACTGCGTGCCCGCGCGCGACGGCGAGCAGTACCTCTCCCGCGAGCTCGTCGAGCAGGCCATGCGGGGCCGAACGATGGCGCCGATCACCTGGCAGCTCCCATCCGGGTGGGAGACGAAGCGCGACGAGCACTGGCGCCGGGAGATGGCCGACGCCTGGATCGAGCGCGAGCTCAGGCCGCACCTCGAGCGCCTGGTCCCGTGGGAGCACCACAGCGTCGGCTGGGACTTCGGCCGCTCTGCGAGGGGGGACTTGTCCGCCGCCGCCCCGATCGCGCTCAAGGACGACGGTGAGCGTCGACAGGTGCCCTTCGTGGTCGAGCTGACCGGGGTGCCCCACAACCAGCAGCGGCAGATCATGGAGGCCCTGCTCGGCGGGCTGCCCAACCTCGATGGGGGCATGTTCGATGCGGGGGGCAACGGGAGCTTCCTCGCCGAGCAGGCGGAGCAGGCCTTTGGCGACACCATCGAAGGGGTGTCGTTCCGGCGATCCTGGTACGAGGAGTTCGTCCCGAAGTACAAGGCCGCGCTCCAAGCCGACGAGATCGGGCTCCCGTTCTATCCGGCTCTGCTGCAGGACCACTCGGAGTTCGAACTCGACGACAGCACCCCGGTGTTGCCCAAGAAGCGCAAGAAAAGCACCAACGGGCTGGGGAAGCGACACGGCGACGCGGCGTTGGCCTGCATCATGGCCTACGCCGCGAGCATCAAGCCCAGGGTCAGCTTCGCTGGAGTGGGGCCCGTGCCCCGCCGAGACGAACAAGATGAAGGGATCTGGTGACCGTCGAGGTCACCGCGCGGGCTCGAGGGTGTCGTGCGGCTGCCCTCACCGAAAGTAGCCCTTCCTGAACTGGCCAGTCCTGCGATCGCGGTGGCGCCCCGCCCTGTCAGCGGGCGCAAATTTGGTGGCCGCGAGCCCGGCGGCCAAACCAAGACCTCCGAGGAGGAACCACATACCCACGTTGCTCTTGGGCTTCGTGTTCTGCTGGACAGCGCGATCTTGCCACCTGACGAGCTGCTGGCCGATATCGCTGATGGTGTGCTTCGGACGCGACGGTTGTTGACGACGCTTGGCCTCCTGTTGGGCCGCGCGTCGGCGCGTGTCGTGCTCTGCACGTGCGTTGGAGTTCAGGAGGAGGTCTCGAGCAACGCAAAGGCGCCGAAACTCTTCACCAGAATCGCCCTGGTTGCGGTCCGGATGATGCTCAGCAACGCGTGCGCGGAATGCGGACTTGACGGCCTTGGTGTCGGCGTCTGTGTCGATGCCCAGGAGTTTGTAGGGGTCGGAGAACATAAGGAGACCACACCTAGCACTAAAGTCTTGACAGGACTATAGCGGCTGGAACACTATGTGATCCGTACGAGATCATGAGCCAGAACCAGCTGACCCCCGCTACCTACTATCCTGCCGTCGTTGGCACAGTCCTCTCTGGTCTCCGCAAGGGCGTAGGTCTCAATCAGACGGAGCTCGCACAGCGCGTGGGGGTGAGCCAGTCGGGATGGTCGAAGATCGAGCGAGGGGCCACACCCATCAATATTGAGCAGCTCGTCAATGCGGCTGACGAGCTTGGAGTGAGCCCAAGCGAGATTCTCTCTCAGGCAGATCGTCTTGCGGGCTGCGCGCGCGAGCGTGGGGTGCGGGTCGATAACCAGCGGCTGACCAAAAAGGAGATGCTAGCCGCTGGTGTTTTCGTTTTCAGCGTTGCCGCCCTCGGGACGTTGATCGGTGTGGCCATCTCATCAAATGATGACTCCTGAGAACGCCATGGAAGACTTGATTCGTTTAGTTCTAGCCGGCCTCGTAACCCTTGGTGTTGGGTGGGTTCTATGGCGAGTTAGGCGATCCAGGGAGGAGAAATTGTTACATCGAGAATCTGTGTTTGACCTCTACTCGGCACTCGCTCGGATCGGGGTGATCGATGGCGAAATAGTGCTTTTTGAAATCAACTCCCACTTGGTTGGGGATGACGACGAATGTGAATATGGTGAAGATGAGGTGCGAGAGTCCAGGCGGGTACTCGCTTTGGCATTGACCAAATATATGGCGACAGTTTGTGAGGAAGACATCTCTGTCCCCCAGAAGGTCCAAGCTATGTGTGCCTACGCGGCTATGCCAGTTTTCGAACACGGGTTGGGGTCAACCAACCCGGCAATGGTCACAGACTACATCTGTGCCGAGCTTAGAAGACTCTACCCAGATCTAGCAATGGTCGAGCCTTCGGAAGATGTGCGCCGCGCCGTTCACACCTTGTTGCACCACGACATGGGGTGTTCTCCCCGGTCACATTCACGAAGTGAGAAACGGGCTGGTAGCGGACCGATGTGACCCTCCGCAGGACTCCTGATGGCACCACCTTGGCGAGTCAGTATCAGGCCAGGTTGGACAATGACGAGAGCCTAAGTATCTCGTCGTTGGCCTCGGGCGCGGAGAGCCCAAACAGCTTCCGTACCTCGTCGGCCTTCACCTCGAGCCCCGCGTACCGGATCAGGGGAACGATGGCCTGACTGAACGCGAGCAGGTCTCGCTTGTCCTCCTGTTGGAAGTAGACCTTCGGGTAGACCTTCTGGTCGCCGACGTTGAAGCGGACGTAGGGCTCGACGACAAAGCGGTTGATCGTCTTCGCCAGCTGCTCTGCGTCGCCCTCGCGGATGTCCCGTCGGACCTCGTTGTGCACCGTCGCTTGGGCATGACTGCTGCCGTCGTCCGCGGTCATCGTTTGGCCCAGGACGAGCTTCGAGATCTGACGGTCGACGTAGTCGAGGAGGACTGAGAACAGCCGGTCAGGTGAACTGCCGGCGTCTGCGGCCTTGATGATAGTGACGTTGGCGCCCGTCGGCACGAGCGCGTTGACGCCGGACCCGAGGTTAGCGAGCGCCGCGGTGAGGACTCGACGGTCGTTCTCGGTGGCGTGATGCGGAATCTCGGCGACGGCCAGCGGCACGCCGAAGAGCTTCATCATCGTCACCCATCCGGCGAGGCTCATCCACTTGGCCATGTGGAGAAACATGGCGGGACGGGCGAGGCCCCGCCGGATGGCTTCCCCGGACCGGAGTCGTGGCTCGTGGATCACCCAGCGGTTCTCCTCGAGCTCGAGGCCGTCCAACGATCCATCCCGTAGTCGCCAGGAGCGGTCATCTGGCCGCCAGAGGAACTCACGCTGATCGTGCTCGACGAGCTCGGGCGCGAAGATGCCGTTCTTCTCGGTCCACACAACCTGGGAGATGGCGAACCCCTTCCCGAGGGCGTCGAGGGACAGGGGGACGAGGTCGCTCAGGCGGCCGGATGAGACGAGGGCTTCGACGGCCTTGGTCGCCCTCGCGGACGCCCCGTTCGCATTGACCCCCAGCTCGAGCGATGAGACTGCCGCACGGCGTACGGACATCTGAGAGCCGTACTGGGCATCCCTCTCCTCGAGCTCCTGGGCAGCGGTCAGGTAGTCGCTGAAGTCGCCGAAGTCGGCGCTCTTCAACACCTTGACCAGGCGCTTGGGCGTGATGCCGCTGAGGACCTGTTCGCCCCTCCAGTCGGGGACGCCCGCCGGCTGACGCACCCGACCGAGTGACGGGGCCTTGCTCTTGCTGAGCCGAAGCACGCGCAAGAGGCCCTGCATCATGGTCGCCACGAACGGACCATAGGGTCGGTCACCGGGAGCCGACCCTGCCAAATGGCTCGCTGCCACCTTCCAAATGGCAGGTACTTCGATGCGGGGTCGACTCTTGGCGTGATAGCGGCGAGATGTGGCCGCACTCAACACCAACCACGGCGCCGGCATGAGTGCTGGGCGTGGGTTCGGAACGCTTCCTGGAGGGCGCCTAGAGGCGTCTCGGGAGCTCCTGAGCATGGTGAAGCTGGCTCGGCGTGGCGAACGGGACTCCGGGCGAGTGATTCGCCTGCAGGCGATGTTGGACGCCGAGGCCGTGGTCAACGTGAGGGCTCAGACCGTGGACGTAATGTGCGCGCTCGAGCCCGAGGCGACCGTGGAAGAGGGGGATGCCCTCGAGGCCGTTCCCGTCTGGGTCGAACTCATCCCCGCGCCGCGGAGCACCGCGGAGGAGGGCCACGTCGAACTCCGGGACTGGCGTCAAGGCTTTCGGATCGACGACATGGCGTCGTTCATCGACTCGTTCAACAACGAGCCAGAGGAACGTCGGGCAAAGGTCCTGGACTGGGAGCACAGGACGGGCCGATGGGGCGCCGACCGCAACCCGGCTGCCGGCTGGATCGAGAAGATCGAGGCCCGGGGCGAGGCGGTGTGGGGCTTTATCAGGTGGACTCCAGAGGGCCGGGACGACGTTCGGCTGCTCCGGTATCGCTACATCAGCCCTGTCGTCGCGGTGCAGTGGCAGCGGGACCTCGACGGGAACATCGACTGGGACTCGCTCCCGGTGGCGACCAAGTTGGTCAACGCCGCGCTGACCAACGACCCCGCCACATACATCCGCGACCTCGCCATGACCGACACAGAGCCCGACGAGGGGGATGTGGCCGAGAACTCGGCGCAGAGGGCGATGGCGATCGCGGCCAGCCGCTCCCCCAGCCCTGGCGTGTCGTCAACCCAAGACAAGGAACAGCAACCCGACATGAAACTCTCTGCTGAATCTCTCAAAGCGCTCGGTTTGACCGCAGACTCCTCTGAGGACGATGTGAATGCCGCCATCGCCCTTACCGCCGGATCTGCCACTTCGAAATCAACCCCTCCGCCTGATGCGGTAGACGCCAGCCTCAACGAGGAGGTTCTGGGCGACGCCATCGACGCTCGGCTGAGTGCCGCGTTCGAGGAGCGCGACAAGAAGATCCGCGACCTCGAACAGGAGCGGGACACGACGGAGAAGACGATCCAGTTGTCCCGGGTGGAGACAGTCCTTGCGTCGGGGCAGGCCCGCCACAAGTTCGTGCCGGCCGAGAAAGACCTCCTGATGAAGATGGGGATGCAGATGGGGCCGGAGGCCCTGTCGGAGATGCTGGAGGCTCGCCCTGGAGTCGAGCACCTCTCCAAACAGATCCCCCACGGCGAGTTCTCGAAACCCGGAGTCGTCGATTTGACGGACAACGAGACTTTCATCTGCGCGCGACTCGGGATCGAGAAGGCGGACTTCGTGGAGACGAAGCTCGAGTTGGCTCGGGACGCAGCTCGATCCTCGGGGCGAGACGACGACGACGACGGAGACGACTCCTAAGCGAGACCGTGTTCCAGCTGGTGACACCACACAACCGGATTGAACAATGAGCGCACTCACCGAAAATCGAACTGACCTGTTGGAGCGAGCCGGCCGCCGCAACCGCGCGTCGCTTGGGGCAGGGGCGACCATCTTCGCGGGGGCGATGGTAGCGATCAACGACGCGGGGTTTCTCGTCCCGGCCACGGCTGACACTACGCTGGCCGTCGTCGCAACATCGAAGGGCCGTGCCGACAACAGCGGAGGCGCGGACGGAGACGTCTATTGCGAGATCGCTCGTGGCGTCTTCAACATGAAGAACAGCGAGGGCGGTGACGCAATCGCGCTCGCGCAGATTGGGCAGCCTGTCTTCGTTGTGGACGATCAAACCGTGGCCAAAACGGACGGCGCCGGCACTCGGCCCGCCGCTGGCGTTCTCGCCTGGTTCGACTCCGACGGGCCATGGGTCCGATTCGAATAGGCCGAAACCTCTCTCCAGAACCGAAATCGAACTCCACAGGACGTCATCACCATGCTCGTAACTCAAGGCACGATCGCCAATCTCCACGTCGGGTTCTCGACGGTGTTCAAAGGCTCGCTGAAGTCCGCGTCCAATGATTGGCGGGAGGTGGCCCGGCGAGTGCCGTCCTCGACTCGCCGGAACGAGTACGCGTGGCTCCGGAATATCCCCCGGATCCGCCGCACATTGGGCGACAAGATCTTCGAGAGTCTCATCCGCAAGGCGTACACCATCGAGAACTACAAGTTCCACAGTGGTGTCGAGGTGGATGTGGACGACATCGAGGACGACAACATCGGCTCGTACAACCTGGCGTTCGAGATGCACGCCAAGGAGGCGTCTCACTGGCTGGACCAGGCCGTGTACACGCTCCTCCCCCGGGGACTCACCTCAGCGGGGCTTTGCTACGATGACGAGCCGTTCTTCTCGCAGGCCCACTCCAAGCTGAAGTCGGGGGAAACCTACAGCAACCTCGCCCCCGGGGCCGAGGCGCCCTGGTACCTCCTGGAAACCCAGGGAGGGGTTCAGCCCTTCATCCTCCAAGAGCGCAAGCCACTGAGGCTGTCGATCCAGAACCAGCCCACGGACAACAAGGTGTTCGAGGATGACGAGGTTCGTTGGCTCATCAAGGGGCGCTACGGGTTCGGATACACCTTCCCGCAGTTCGCCTACGCGTCTCAGTTGGCGCTGAACGAGGAGAACCTCGAGTCGGCGTTCGTTGCGATGATGCAGCAGACCGGGGACGACGGGCGGAAGCTCAACATCAAGCCTCGTCTCCTCGTCGTTGGACCGAGCAACTACTTCGCCGCGGAGCGCCTCATCAAGGCCCTCCAGGTGGAGGGGGGCGGGACCAACATCCATGCCGGCAGCTTGAAGGTCGTCTCCTCGCAGTTTGTCGAGGAAGTGGCGATCCAGCTCGACTGACGCCCTCGGAGGACTTCGATATGTCCCTGCTGTCCATGCACTGGAAAAAGGCCGCCTCGGAGGTGGCGAAGTCCGCCGACTTCGCCACCCTCGTCGAGCACGAACTCGAGGTCCTCGCGGGGTCCCGGTCCAAGGCGCGAACGAAGGTTCTGGCGGCCATCACCAAGCGCGGCAGCGAACTCATCAATGCGGGGCTCAGCCCAGGTGCCCGAGAAGAGGCGGTTAACCGCCTCTCCAGTGAGAATGGCTCGGGTCTGCGAAGTCTCCTTGCTGCCGCGGCGCCCAGCCCCACACCCGAGGCGCCAGCAGAAGCTGACGCCTCCGCGCCAGGGGGAGACGCCCGCCCGATCTTCGGCCCGGCCAAGCCCTCCACCTCGAAGCCGCGTCCCCGCCGGGTCGTGGGCCGACTCGTTCGAGTTCGGGGCCCCGACGGCTCCTTCGCGGTCACGGGCATCGCCGAGCTTCGGCGGCGCCACGGGAAGGACGACTGATCCGTGGCCTACATCGACCAGAGCTACCTCGTCCAGGTGGTCTCCGCGGTTCACCTGCGGACGATCGTGTCGAACCGACAGGGCGACACCTCTCCGGTCGACCTCGAGGCCGAGGACACAAAGGCGGACATCGGTCGGGCGATCCTCGTCGCGGAGGGTGAGGCCAACTCGATCCTCGGCCGGCGGTTCTCGCAGGCTGAGCTGGAGGCATTGGAGGCCTCTGAGTCTGAGGTTCTCAGACATGCGGTTGCTCGTCTGGCTGTCTACGCGTTGGCGCCGACATCGATGGCTCGGAGCGACGAACTCCGTGCCGACGCAGACCGGGCGCGCTCGCTGCTCAAGCGCATCGCGGCCCGAGAGGCGTCCGCGGGGCCTGGGGACAGCGACCCGCCGCCAGAACACTCGACGCTGATCAATACGGTCGGCCACCAGGGACTCGACGGCATGGGGAGGTTCTGATGCCGGTCGACATCAAGACCTCCGGAGTACACAGGATCATCTCGGTGCTCCGGCGCCTGTCCCGGGCGAACGATGCACGGCTCCACCGCAAGGTCGGGCGCCTGGTCGCCAAGCAGCACAGGAGCCGTTTTGAGACGAAGCGGTCCCCTGCGGGCGTTCGGTGGAAGGCGTGGTCGCCCGAGTACAAGAAGACCAGGTCTTCCGGGAAGAGCCTGCTCAACGACTCCGGCGCGCTGAAGGAGTCCATCCAGCAGCGCATGGCCAGCCAGGTCCTCCAGGTCGGCTCCGAGGTCGAGTACGCGCTGCCCGTCAACGCGGCCCGGCCGTTCATCGGCATGTCCTCGCAGGACGAAAACGAGGTGATGGACACGATCGCTAGTCACGTCCAAGGCCTCCTGAGCGGGGGCCCCGGTGGCCGTTGATATCAAAGACAACCTGGAGAGCCCGCTCAGGCGCCTCCACGAGGCCATCGACAGTCACCTGCGCGCCACCTTCGGGGATATCGCCGTCCGGTCTCACTCGGGGCAGATCGACGCAGACACGATCCGTCGCTACTCCCAGGGGGCCGTCGCACTGTGGCCTGTGATCGCGTCCGCGCGGGGGTCCAGCGAAAGCACCCCGTCGGAGCTCAAAGTCAAAGTCCGGTGGGGAATCTTCATCGTCGCGTCGGCGATGCATGTGCCGATGGAGGGGTCTGAGAGCAAAATGCAGCCTGTCTCGGCCGTCAATGTGGCCGAGTCGTTGGCCAACTGGGTCGCCCAGATCGCGTTCAACTCGCGGTGGGGACTCCAAAACAGCGAGTGCACCTACACCAACGCCGACGACCTCGAAATTCTGAACCCTGGGGTCGGACTCAAGAGGACAAAGGACTTCCTCGAGGGAGAAGACCTCGGCTTCTTCATCGTCTGGGGCACGAACACGCTCACGCTGGGCAAGCGGCTGCTGCCCGGCAACGAGCAGCTCCCCCTGCTCGAGTTCATGGTCGGGCAGATCCAAGACGACGGGCCAGGCGAAGAACTCGCCGACATCCCAATCAAGGACAAACTCGGCGACGCCTTTTCAGCATTTGCTCGGGCTGCGGTTGGGGTCTGGTCCCGTTTCAGGCGATGGGTGTTTGGACCCGACAGGGCGGAGGCTATGGCCGCCCTGGTCAACCAGGAGATGTTCGGTGCCCTCCAGTAAGACCACAGAAGAGTTTGTGCGCCCGGCAAGTGATGCCGGGGGGAACCCCAAGATTGTCCCTCGTCGACCAGGCGCAGTGGTGTCGAGGGTCGGCGGCAAGTGGCCCTCTGCGGCCATCAAGGCGTCTGGTGAGCGTGTCCGGGTGACTCGCTACATCGCCGGGCTTCTGCGACGCGGCGACCTCCTGCGGGGCTCGGCCCCAAGCAGTCCCGGGGCCAATGTGGAACCGAAACCCAAGAAGACAAAGAAGAAGGAGGACTGACCGATGCCCTATTCGCCACCATTCGCTGTCCCGCAGGTACCCGGTATCTACCTGCGATTCAACAACACCTTCGCTCTCGGCGACCCCGATGTCCCTCACCGCGCCATCGTGATGGGGACAAGGCTCCCGTCGGGCTCGGTCGACCAGAACGTCCCCAAGCGTGTGCGCTCCCATGACGAGGCCAGGGCATTTTGGGGCGACGGGTCGATGGTCGCGGGGATGGCGATGGCCTTCCTCGACAACTCCGACGTCGAGATTTGGGGGGTAGGGGTCGACGAGGACGCCGGCGGTGCGGCTGCGACCGGGTCGGTGACCTTCACGGGCTCCGTCACGGCTTCCGGGACGCTGCACCTGCTCGTCGCTGGGGTCCTCGTCCGGGTCCCCGTGCTCAAGGACGACGCGCCCGCCGACGTCGTCGACAAGACGCTCGAGCGGCTCACCGAGACTCAGTCTCTGCCGATGACCTTGGCCGACGACGGGGACTCCGTCGACTTCACCTGCCGATGGAAGGGCCTGTCAGGCAACGCTATCGACCTGCGTCTCGACCCCGACGTCACCGTCCCCGCGGGGCTCTCGGTGGTCTTCACTGCGATGAACGGCGGGGCAAGTGACCCGGACGTCGAGGCCTCTCTCGCCGCACTCGGGGACGACGTCAAATACGACACCGTCGCCATCGGCTACGTGGACGCAACCAACCTCGATCATCTGGACGCCTGGCTCGAGACCCGGTGGGGGGAGCTCGTCCAGCTCGAGGGCCTCGCGGTCGCCGCCCACACCGGGTCGTTCTCGGACCTCACCAGCCTCGCCGCGGGACTGAACTCGAAGTTCCTGGTCGTCGAGGGGCCGGGCCCGAGTCCGACGCCGCCGTGGCTGTGGGCGAGCGCGGTCGCCTCCGCCGACGCTGCGCAGACCATGCGCCAGCCCAACGCGCCCAGGCTGGGCATGGTCCTCGACCGGTCCATCCGCCCGCCGGCTCAACAGGACCGCTTCTCCCACGAACAGCGAAACACGCTGCTGGCCAACGGCATCTCGACCGCGAAGGGGACGGTCAACGGGACCGTCGCCCTCGAGCGGGTCGTTACCACCTACACCACCAACGGCGACGGATTCCCCGACTCGAGCTACTCCGATGTCGGCTTGATGCGGACGCTTCATCGTCTCCGCTACCTCCTCCAGGTGTTTCGGTACCGGTACAAGGACTGGCTCATCTCCGACGACGAGTCCATGGCCGGGGAGCCCAAGGTGATGACCCCCATCAGGATGAAGAACTTCTTGAATGCGGAGTATCTCCGTTGGAAGCGGCTACGTCTGGTCCATAACACCGAGTTTTTCCAACACCATCTCCAAGTCGGAGTGGCCGAGAACAAACAAGACATGGTCGTGTTTATCCCCGTGGACGTGATCCGCGGGCTCAACGTCATCGCCGGAGAACTGGCGTTCGTTTGACCGGGAGCTGAATCATGAGCACAGCAGCACGCGTAATTGTGTACGTCAACGGTGACACTGTTGACGCAAAAGAGGGGTCGGTGGAGGTCGAGTTGGGGGGGCTGGAGGGCGAAGCTGAAATGTCCACCAATGGGTACGTCGGCACGAGCTACAAGCCGGTCGCAAGTTCGGTGGAACTCGAGATCATCGTCACCGCCGCCACCGACCAAACCCTTTGGGATACGGCTGCGACGTATAACGTCGTCGTTGAATATCCTGACATTCAGACATCAAACGTCTTCAGCGGAATGAAGCAGCAGCTGTCCTACAAGGTCAGCAGCGGCGGTGCGAAGCTCAAGTTCTGCGGGCCAAAGGGCCAGAACGTGGCCGGGTAATGGACGTCGACTACGCGCAGATCGCCTACGAGAGTTGGGCGGGGGGCATCGCGGATGACGACGAGCCCCTCGAAGCCTGGGACGCCATCAAGGAGGAGAGCACCCGTCCGTGGGTGGCTGTCGGGCTGCTCTACGAGGAGCTCTGCAGCAGCGACCCCGACAAGGGGCCCGAGAGCTACCCGTTTGAGCTCGCCTACCCGGTCCTCGGTCCAGTCCTCAATGACGGGACGCTGGCGTCGTCCCGGGGGCTCCCCACCCCGGCCTCGAGCTTCACGATCCGGCGGCCGCTCGCCGCGGACGCGTTCGCCCTGGAGCAGTACGACGAGGAAGAGCGCGAGTTCCGGCTCGTGGCGGCCTGCATGACGAAGACCGAGACGCGGTCGAGGTTCAACTTCCAGCTGTTCGGCAAGTTCGACTTCGAGGACGTCCTCGAAATTCGTCGCCACGTGCTCTGCGGATGGGAGTCCCTCGAAGGGGCCCTTTATGGCGCCTGGCGGGAGTCGGCGCTCCTGGTCGAGGCGCTGATCCTCGTCCAGGACCTCCACCCGGAAGATGCGGAGTGCTTCCTCCGGATGGAGACGATGGGGCCCGAACCCCGAGACGAGGTTGTCTCGGCGCTGCGGTCCCGGTCGGAGCTGGGTGATGTCGGCGAGGAACGCTGGGAAGGGAAGATCGCCTGGCCGGGAGCGGCGGACATCCCAGACTGGGAGACCCTCCGCCTTCAGGGCTCCCCCCTGCGTTGGATCTGGCACAGCGTCGCCCTTTCGCTGGCCACGTCCGGCGAGGTCGACAGCATTCAGCTCTTCTCCCCAGGGGTTACTCGTAGGCTGACCCCCCTCGCCAGGCTTCGGGTGAAGGACGTCGTGGCGCTCCGTCGCGGCGATTCGGAGGAGGAGAAGATGATCAACCTCGCCGCCACATTGTGCGGTGTCGAAGTCGCTGACCTCCATCGACTCGTGCTCGACGACTACGAGCGCCTGGTCCGGACGGCCCAGGAGTGGCTGGGAAAACGCCAGAGGGAGAAGACCAGGTCGAGGACGCCGCTGCGTGGATCAAAGGGATCGACGAAGCCATCGGCGTCGTCGGCGGGTGCTTCGGTATCGAGTTCGCCCTCTCCCTGACCACACAAGAACTCGTCGATCACTGGCGGCCCTTGGTCGAGAACAACCAAGAGCGCCAGTACGAACGCCAAGCGCTCCACATCGTGAAGCGCCTGGTCGAGACCGTGTTTTGAGCCCCTGACCGATGGGTTTCCTACGAACAGCTGAGCTGAGGGTGAACTTTGGCTCCCACGGGAGCCAGGCGCTTCAGCGGGATCTGAAGTCCCTCCGCGGCGAACTCGTGAGCACCCAGCGGACGGCCAGCCGTCAGCAGCGGGCCGGTCGCGCCATGCGGGTGAGCTACGGCGCCGAGCAGGCCGCCCAGCAGATCCGGACCGTCTCCCGCTACGCGCAGCAGGGCCTCCAGGCTACCGCCGGGATCGCGGCGGACTTCGAAGACCAGATGGGCCGCGTCGGTGCCCTGACCACCTCGCGGATGGGATTCGGCGAGGGCGCCCTGGCGATGGAGCAGCTCAGCTCCAAGGCGAGGGACCTGGGGTCGACAACCCGGTACACGGCGATCGAGGCGGCCGAGGGGATGGAGTTGCTGGCGATGGCCGGGCTCAGCGTCGACAAGTCGCTGAAGACGATCCCGTCGGTCCTCAGCTTGGCGACGATCGGGCACGCCAAAGTGGCCCGCGCCGCCGACGTCTCGACGAACATCATGTCGGCGTTCGGTATCGAGACGGGGAAGGCGAACGAGGTCATCGACAAGATGGCTGCCGCCCTGACCGGCGGAAACGTCAACCTCGAAGACCTGTCGTTGACGATGTCCTACGCCGCTCCGGCAGCGAAGACCCTTGGCCAAGAACTCGAGTCGATGCTGGGCTGGGCCGACGTCCTGGGCGACGCAGGGATCAAGAGCGGCAAGGCCGGGCGAGGCGTCAAGAGCATCCTGGGGAAGCTGGCGGTGCAAGATGACGGGGCGGCGGCCATTCTAAAGGGGTACTCCGTCGAAACGGTCGACGAGGAGGGGGACCTTCGTGACGCCACCGACATCATGGCCGAACTCGGCTTGGGCATGGCCAAGTCGGGTAAGGGAAATGCCGAGATCTACGGCGAGATTGTCGATGTCTTCGGGAAGCAGTTCGGGACAACCGCCTCCGTACTGTTGGCGTCGGGGGCAAAGGGGATTGCGGCGAAGGACGACGACTTGAGCTCGCTGAAGGCGCTGCTCGACGACCAGGGCATCACCGACGAGGCGCGGGCGGCTGTCTGGGAGGAGTCTCTCCAGTCCCGAATCGACAAGGTCAAGGACTCCGAGGGGCTCGCCGACAAGATGTCGATGAACATCGAGGACACGACCAAGGGGGACTGGCGAGCGTTCAACTCGGCTCTCCAGGAGGTTGGGATCACCCTTGGCGAGGAGGTCCTCCCGATGATGGTCAGCCTGATGCGTGACTTCAAGCCTCTGGTCATCGACGTCGCGTCGTGGGGCAAGAAGCACCCCGGGCTGATCAAGGGCCTGGCGGCGACGGCCATGGGCTTCGTCGGGCTGAGCGCCGTGCTGGTCCCGATCCTCAGCCTGGTCTCCGCCGGCGCCGGGCTTCGCGGACTTGGCGGGCGGATGGGGATGGGCGCTGCCGGTGGCAAGATGCTCGAGCTCGGGGGAGGGGTCAGCGTGGTCGGACTGGCATCGGGCGGCGGGGGCGGCGGGGGCAGCGGGGCTGCCGGGGCGTCACGAAGGGGCCAGGGCGGCAGGGCTGGTCGCGGGGGCGCCAATCCGTACGAGCAGCTGATGTCCTCCGGCGTCCACCCGTGGACACGAGAGCGAACCCGTCGGCAGGCGTCCATCAGGGGCGAGAAGAACGCGTGGGACGCCAGGCAGGCCTCGTTTGCCCACGACAGCGACTTCGGGATGAGGGACGGTCGGTACGGCTACCACTCCGCGGACGGTCAGAGCGGCGTGTGGGCGTCTCCAGAAGCCCGGTCGCGGCAGCGCCATCGGGAGAAGAATGCTCGCCGCCAACGCTGGGGCCGAAATGCCTACCGACGGTCGCCCCAGTACCAGGCCCTCCAACAGCGCCAGACCGTCCAGCGCCGCGCCGACAAAAAGGCCAGGCGCGTGGACAAGCGAGGCCAGCGTCGCCAAGGGCGGGCCAACCGGCGAGCAGCCGGGCGAGGCGGCGGCGCCATGGGCAAGCTCGCCGCCGCCGGCATGGGCTTCGCTATCGGCGAGGCCCTGGGCACCGCGATCAACTCCGGGATGAACCAGGCCCTGGGCTACACAGCCTCGGACTGGCTCGAGGGCTGGATTTCGAAGGCCGACACCAATCACGGCGGGAAGCTCCAGAGCATGCTCAAGGACTTCTACGGGGTGGAGTCTGACCCCGAGGCCGAGGCCATGGTCTCCACCAACAAGCGGGGAGGGGCCGAGTTCCTCGGCGTTCTCAACGGGCCTACCAAGGAAGCCGAGGCCCGAAAAGCGGAGCTCAAGGCTGAGCGCGCGCTCGCCACGAAGCTTGGCGTCACCTACGAGGTCGTCAGGCGAGCTCGGGAGGCCGGCATCGGCACCACCGCCCTCAAAAACAAGAACTTCCTCAAGACCTTCGTCGCCGGTACCCAGGCCGAGGACCGCCACGTAGCCGAGGCCGCGGTGGCGAAGAAACGCATGAAGCTGCTCGCTAC
>Ga0256845_1000957_pt1 | contig 24661 bp, 20 predicted proteins | sample RiftiametaG_FD_189101 | JGI IMG/M metagenome (GOLD analysis project Ga0256845, IMG submission 189101) | Tube worm associated microbial communities from hydrothermal vent at the East Pacific Rise, Pacific Ocean - Riftia | ecosystem: Host-associated > Annelida > Integument > Unclassified ... | reverse complement strand
GTTGAGTACCTCTAATATTTTATCGTAATTTGCTTTAAAGTTGTGCATCCTTGTCGTTTTGTGATTATTACAACAAGATACTGTTTATCAGTGAATTGCACAACTTTTTACAAATGCACAACGGGTTTTATTATATACTTTTGTATAGAAATCTGAACGTAAAACGGCTTCTGTTGCTGAAATCAAGTCGAAGCATACCAAATGCTCTAATTCTTCATCACTGTCTTTGAAATAGTCATTTAGTTCGTCAGTAGTTAATCCAATAAATTTAGAATTAACAGAGCCTGATGATACAATGACTGCTGAAAATATTTTTGCCCTAAAATCAAACAAAGCCTCTTTTTGGTCTTCATACCAGCTCCAAATAAACTCAATGGACTGTTCTTTACCAGATAGTGAAACTCTTGCCATTATACTAAATCTTGGATTATTTTCTTAAATGATTCAGAATTTACATTCCAAGTTTCTAATTTTGGGGTTCTCTTTGCAAATTTCCAATCTTCCCAGTCTGGTTGAATTATTAAAATCTCCCCTTTTGGACCTCTCATATCTATTCGACCATAAGAACCAATAATTAAAGTTCCTTTTGGTGTTAAAGAGATAATATCATTTCCTAAATATATGTCTAAACGTCTTGTTTGATATTGACCAATATATTCTTCATTAAGTGTAATTTCTTTATCGTCCTTTATATGGATGAATCCTTCATCCTCAAATGTTTTCAACCACTCTTTAATATTAACATATAAATTATCTACAGATTTCAACCAAGTTGATTTCCGTTCCTCCCAGTTAATTTTATTTTTTTCTTCTTCTTGTTTCTTTTTTTGAAGAAATTCTTCAAATGAATCTATATGTTCCATAATTCTGTTGTTTATATAATAAATACAAAGATAAGAGTTTTGATAATTATCTTGTATTAGATTTTATTTTTGTCATTACACCCAACAATAAAAGCTAAGTGTTGTTTCAATGACATTTAGCGTTCGTTAAACGAATTTAGTGTTTTTAAAGGAGAAAGTCAAGTATTTGTAGTTAGTTTGGAACAGGGAAAGCCAACATCTCTCCCATTCCTAAAGTAAATAACCAACTACCATATAAGGCATGTTCAATGGAAGTGAGTAGTAAAGATTTACTTTTATGATAAGTGAAAGCAAACAGAAATCCACCAATTAAAGTGAGTATTGGAACTAGTAGATTATTAAATGCAATGTGCGCAAAAGAGAATAAGCATGCATTAACAATAATTAAAATAACAGGGTTTTTGAATAGGTTTTGATATCGTTTAAAGAAAAAAGAGCGGTACAAAAACTCTTGGGGGTAAACGGAAAATATGGAGTAAAATAAAGTAATGGTAATCCACATAATCCAGTTCTTTCTAACTACAATAAAAAGATTCTCATAATTAAAAAAGTACATAATTATAGTTGAGCATAACAACGTAATTAAAAACAGTATTAAAATTCTCTTACTGTACATTTTTACATCTAAAACGTACAACGATTTTAAGGAGAATAGTTGCTGTTTTATACTAATGGATATGCAATAAATAACCCCTAGTAATATTGGTACTATTTTAAAAATAGGGTGAATGTTAATTGCTAATAAAATGGGAAAGAGAATGTATAAAACAGAGAGTTCTAAAATGAGGAGCGATGGTTTTAGTATCATAATGCCTTAAAATTAGAGATTAAATTTAAAAGGATAAAGAGGTTCGGTTAAGAAATCTTATTTCATCCTGTCGTTTTTTACTATCTTTACCACCCTCTGAAAAAAACTAAAAAATGGCAGAAGTAGTGGAAGCGAAAGGTAAAGTGTTGAAAGATGTTTCTTTAGAAGCATTTCGTTTAATGAGTACAGCAAAGGCATTAACAGAGTTGTATGAAGAAAACAAAGCAGTATGTTCAAAGTATGTGCATGCAACATCAAGAGGGCATGAAGCTATTCAAATTGCTTGTGGCTTACAATTAAAACCACAAGATTTTGTTTTTCCTTATTACCGAGATGATAGTATTTTGTTAAGTATTGGAATGACTCCATTTCAACTAATGTTACAAGTTTTAGCAAAGAAAAACGATCCATTTTCTGGTGGTAGAACCTATTATTCGCATCCAAGTTTAAAGGATGATGATAAACCAAAAATTCCGCATCAAAGTTCGGCTACTGGTATGCAAGCAATTCCTGCAACAGGTGTTGCAATGGGAATTCAACACAAAGAAAAATTAGGAATGGCTGAAGATTACAAAGGAGAAAATCCTGTTGTAGTTTGTAGCTTAGGTGACGCTTCTTGTACAGAAGGAGAAGTTTCTGAAGCATTTCAAATGGCAGTTTTAAAACAAATGCCAATCATTTATTTAGTACAAGATAACGAGTGGGATATTTCTGCAAATGCAGAAGAAACACGTGCTCAAGATATAACACATTACGCAAAAGGATTTAAGGGGATGAGTGTTAGAACCATTGATGGAACTAACTTTAAAGAATCTTATGAAACCTTTAACGAAGTATTAGAAATAGTAAGAAAAGAAAGAAGACCATTTATTATTCATGCAAAAGTTCCGTTATTAAATCACCATACTTCTGGTGTACGTATGGAATTTTACAGACATGATAAAGAAGAATTAGCTGAAGCTTGGAGTAAAGATCCATTTCCAAAATTATATGATTCGCTTGTAAAAAGTGGAGTAGCTAAAGAAGAGTTAGAAAAGATAGAAAATGAAGTAAAAGAGTTGGTAGCAAAAGACTATCAATTGGCTTTAAAGGAAGAAGATCCAAATCCTGAAGATTTAACAACTCATTGTTTTGCACCAACTCCAGTTACCAAAGAAAAAGGGGTGAGAGCTCCCGCAGGGAAAGATAAAACCGTAATGGTTGATTCTGCTTTGTTTGCCATCAGAGAAATAATGAAAAAACACCCAGAAAGTTTGTTGTACGGACAAGATGTTGGTGCTAGAATTGGAGGTGTATTTAGAGAGGCTGCAACTCTGGCTCAAACTTTTGGAGATGATAGAGTATTTAATACTGCAATACAAGAAGCATTTATTGTTGGAAGTACAGTTGGTATGGCTGCTGTTGGTTTAAAGCCAATAGTTGAGGTGCAATTTGCTGATTATATTTGGCCTGGTTTAAATCAATTGTTTACTGAGGTAGGTAGATCTTATTATTTGTCTAACGGTAAATGGCCAGTAAGTATGATTTTAAGAGTGCCTATTGGAGCTTATGGTTCTGGTGGACCTTATCATTCTTCAAGTATCGAATCTATTGTTACAAATATTAGAGGAGTAAAAGTAGCTTACCCAAGTACAGGAGCCGATTTAAAAGGTTTAATGAAAGCTGCTTATTATGATCCAAACCCGGTAATAATGTTGGAGCACAAAGGATTGTATTGGAGTAAAATTAAAGGGACCGAAGGAGCAATGACTGTTGAACCAGATGAGGACTATATTATTCCTTTTGGTAAAGCAAGAACGGTGTTGGAAGCTCCTGAACAAGATAATTCTGTGGCTATTATTACTTATGGGATGGGTGTTTATTGGAGTTTAGAAGCAGCAAAAAGTTTTAAAGGGCAGGTAGAAATTATTGATTTACGTACACTTAACCCGTTGGATGAAGAAGCGATGTATACTGCTGCTAAAAAGCACAACAAAATATTAATTGTAACAGAAGAATCAATAGAATGTTCTTTTGCTTTAGGATTAGTTGCTCGTATTCAGAAAAACTGTTTTGAGGATTTAGATGCTCCAGTAGAAATTATTGGCTCAGTAGATACACCAGCAATTCCGTTAAACTCTGTCTTAGAAGCAGAATTATTGCCTAATGGAGATAAGGTTGCTGAAGCATTGAGAGATTTATTACAGTATTAATGGCAGACTTAAAGTAGTAGTTTTTAGATTTGGGATGTGTCTAGTTTAGGGCCATTAATGCTTCTAGTTTGTTGTTCATTTGAATAATAAAGAATTAAAATAGAAACTATGAAAGCATCAGATTTATTTATTAAAGCACTAGAAAACGAAGGAGTTGAATATGTTTTTGGAATTCCTGGAGAAGAGAATTTAGATTTTCTAGATTCAATGAAAGATTCCAAAATTAAATTGATACTTACTCGCCATGAACAAGGAGCAGGTTTTATGGCCGCAACTTATGGGAGATTAACAGGTAAGCCTGGTGTTTGCCTAGCAACGCTTGGACCTGGAGCGACTAATTTTACAACACCAGCAGCTTATGCTCAATTAGGAGCAATGCCTATGATGATGATTACTGGTCAGAAACCCATTAAAAAATCAAAACAAGGTCGTTTTCAGATTGTAGATATTGTGGAGTTGATGAAACCTATCACAAAATATACACGACAAATTGTAACTGGAAATAACATTGCGTCAATGGTTAGAGAATCATTTCGATTGGCAATGGAAGAAAGGCCAGGAGCTGTACATTTAGAGTTGCCAGAAGATATCGCAGCAGAAGAATGTGATGATAGGATTTTTAAAGTGGTTGGACATAGAAGGCCTGATGCTGATGAAATGGCAATTCAAGAAGCTGTTAAAATGATTGAAGCAGCAAAAATGCCTTTATTATTAATTGGTGCTGGGGCTAACAGAAAAAGAACCAGTCAGGCTTTAGAAGCTTTTATTAAAAAAACAGGAATCCCATTTTTTAATACTCAAATGGGAAAAGGAGTTGTTGATGAGCGTCACCCAAAATTTTTAGGAACAGCCGCATTATCAGCCGATGACTTTTTACATTGTGCCATAAATAGAGCCGATTTAATTATCAATGTTGGACATGATGTAATTGAAAAACCACCATTTTTTATGGAAGAAGGTGGAACTAAGGTAATTCATGTTAACTTTTTTGCAGCCCAGGTGGATGAAGTTTATTTTCCACAATTAAATGTAATTGGAGATATCGCTTCTTCAGTAATTCATTTAGCACAACATATTAAGGATTGTTCTAATTGGGACTTGTCGTATTATGGAAGAATTAAAGATGAGGTAGAAGAACACCTTGCTAAGTATTCAGAAGATCATCGTTTTCCTATTTTGCCACAACGTTTAGTCCATTTAGTTAGAGAAGAATTGCCAGATGATGGAATTGTAACGTTGGATAATGGGGTGTATAAAATTTGGTTTGCTCGTAATTATAAGTGCTACCAACCTAATACATTGTTGTTAGATAATGCCTTGGCAACAATGGGAGCAGGATTGCCTTCTGCTATGTTGGCAAAATTGATTAATCCGAACAAAAAAGTAATTTCTGTTTGTGGTGATGGTGGTTTTATGATGAATTCTCAAGAATTAGAAACTGCTACTCGTTTAGAGTTAAACATGGTTGTTATCATATTAAATGATAGCTCTTACGGAATGATAAAATGGAAGCAAGAAGGAATGGGGTTTGATAATTTTGGATTGGATTACAAAAATCCAGATTTTGTGAAGTATGCAGAAAGTTATGGAGCTATTGGTCATCGACCAACTTCTGATGAAAATTTTAAAGAAGTTTTATCAAAATGTTTAAATATGGATGGTGTTCATGTAATTGATTTAGCAGTAGATTACTCCTTAAATCATTCCATTTTAAATGTATTGCTAAAAGAGAAAACGTGTATATTGTAATTTCAGAAATTAGAAAGATAGATTTTGGTTTATTTTCTCTTTATTCTAACAGCTAAAACAAAAAAATGTTAAAAATAACATCACCCTACGATTTAAGCCTCATCAAAGAAATTCCTTTAGTAGGAAAATCGGAGGTAGAAAATGCATTAGCAATCGCTTATTCATTATTTCAAGATCAAAGTAAATGGATTCCTGCACATGAGCGAATTGCTATTTTAAAAAGAGTAGCAATCATTATGGAAACAAGAATTGATGGGCTGACTAAAACTGCAGCTCAAGAAGGTGGTAAGCCTTTGGTAGATTCTAAAGTTGAGGTGTTGAGAGCGATTAATGGAGTAGAAATAGCTGCTGAACATATCGGACAATTAAAAGGAGAGCAAATTCCAATGGGATTAACCAAAGCTTCTGAAGGGAGATTAGCTTTTACAACAAGAGAGCCAATAGGAGTTGTATCATCCATTAGTGCCTTTAATCATCCGTTAAATTTAATTGTACATCAAGTAATAACTGCAGTTGCCGCTGGTTGTCCAGTAATTGTAAAACCTGCTTTAACAACACCTTTATCTTGTTTGGCTTTGGTTGATATTTTAAAAGAAGCTGGTTTGCCTGAAGGTTGGTGCCAAGCTATAATTTGTGAAAATGATGCAGCAGAATTATTAGTAACTGATAAACGAATTAATTATTTTTCTTTTATTGGATCAGCTCAAGTTGGTTGGTATTTAAATTCAAAATTATCGCCAGGAACGAGATGCGCCTTAGAACATGGTGGAGCGGCTCCTGTAATTGTGGAGCCTGATGCAGATTTTGCATCGATGATTCCTGCTTTAGTAAAAGGTGGTTTTTACCATGCCGGACAAGTTTGTGTTTCGGTTCAGCGAGTGTTTGTTCACGAAAGTATTTGCAATGATTTAGCGAGCCAATTAGCAGAAATGGCAAATAAACTCATTGTTGGTGATCAAATGGCTGAAAAAACAGAAGTTGGTCCGTTAATTTTACCAAGAGAAGTAGATAGAGTTGAGGAGTGGATAAATGAAGCGATTGCTGCTGGAGCAGAATTGTTATGTGGAGGAAAACGAATTTCAGAAACTTGTTATGAGCCAACGGTGTTATTAAACCCTCCAATAGATGCTAAAGTTTCTACTTTAGAAATTTTTGGACCTGTGGTTTGTGTTTATTCTTATTCAGATAGAGAAAAAGCAATTGAAATTGCCAACAGTTTAGATGTGCATTTTCAGGCTTCTGTTTTTACAAAGAATATAGATGTAGCACTAGATTGTGTAAAGAAACTAAATGCAACTGCAGTTATGGTAAATGATCATACAGCTTTTAGAGTAGATTGGATGCCTTTTGGAGGAAGAGATACCTCTGGTATTGGAATGGGAGGAATACAATATTCGATGCACGAAATGACCAGAGAGAAGTTGATGGTGATAAAGAGTAGCGTTTTATAGAAACAAAATATCATGAAAGTAAGAGATACATTTATCATCATATCAATAATATTGCTAACTGCAATAGCAATAGTTGCTATGTATTGGACACCAGTTTTATGGAGTTTAATTGTGGTTGGTCCAATTGTAATTATTGGTTATGTCGATATTTTTCAGAAAAAGCATACCATCAAAAAGAATTTCCCAGTAATTGGTCATTTTAGATACATGCTAGAAGCAATCCGACCAGAAATTATGCAATATTTTGTGGAGACAGATACTGAAGGAGCTCCAATAAATAGGCAGTTTCGTTCATTAATTTATAGAAGATCGAAAAAAGTGAATGATACGGTACCTTTTGGAACTCAAATGGATGTTTATCGTTCTGGTTATGAATGGATGGATCATTCAATGTATGCCAGAGGAGAAAAAGAAATAAATGATAAACCAAGAGTGATGGTAGGGGGAGTGGATTGTAAACAACCTTATTTAGCGAGCTTGCTCAATATCTCGGCAATGAGCTTTGGTTCATTAAGTAAGAATGCGATTATGGCATTAAACAAAGGAGCAAAAAAAGGACGGTTTGCACATAATACGGGAGAAGGGTCAATTAGTCCATATCATTTAAAACATGGTGGCGATTTAATTTGGCAAATTGGAACAGGTTATTTTGGTTGTAGAACTGATGAGGGTAATTTTAATCCTGAAAAATTTAAAGAAAAAGCAACTCTTGATAATGTAAAAATGATAGAAATAAAATTATCTCAAGGAGCAAAACCAGGACATGGAGGGATATTGCCAGCAAGTAAAAATACGGAAGAAATAGCTATGATTCGAGGTGTTCAACCGCATATAGCTGTTCATTCTCCACCAAGTCATTCCGCTTTTTCATCAGCAGAAGGGTTAATGGATTTTGTGAAATTATTAAGAGAAAAATCTGATGGAAAACCAATCGGGTTTAAATTATGTGTTGGTAAAAAATCAGAATTTATTGATTTGTGTAAAGCAATGATTTCTTCTGGTATAAAACCTGATTTTATTACTGTTGATGGGGGAGAGGGAGGAACAGGTGCTGCGCCTATAGAGTTCTCTAACTCATTAGGAATGCCTTTAAAGGATGGATTGTCATTCGTTTATGATACGTTAGTTGGGTTCGATTTGAAAAAAGAAATCATCTTAATTGCTTCTGGAAAAATTTTAAGTGGATTTCATATAGCGAGAACATTAGCGCTGGGTGCTGACATGGTTAATAGTGCAAGAGCAATGATGATGGCTGTTGGTTGTATTCAAGCTTTGGAATGTAATAATAATAAATGTCCCGTTGGAGTTGCCACACAAGATAAATCGCTAATGAAGGGATTGGATGTGGAAGATAAGGCAAGAAGAGTTACTAATTTTCATAAAGGAACATTGCATAGCTTTAGTGAGTTAATTGGTGCTACAGGAATTAGCAAATTAAGTGAGTTAAATAGAAAGCATATAAACAGAAGGGTGAGTATGAATTCTGTTTTAAAATATGATGAGATTTTCCCTTACACGGAAAAAGGTAGTTTGTTAAATGATTAAAAAAGAGCACTATATAAAATTGGAAAATATGTATTTAGCAGCTCCAATTAATGATTTTTATAATCCTTTAATTACCGTTGAAGAATGTAAGTCTGAAATTACGATAACTGTAAAAGAGACATTCTTTCATGCTGCAAATGCAGTACATGGTTCAGTATATTTTAAGATGTTGGATGATGCAGCTTTCTTTGCTGTAAACTCTGTAGTGGAAGATGTTTTTGTGTTAACAGGAACTTTCGAAACCAAATTATTACGTCCAATTACTGAAGGGAAAATAGTGGCTAAAGGAATATTTGTTTCAAATTGGGGGAATAAATTTGAAGCAAATGCTGAACTTTTTAATGAGAAAGGAAAGTTAGTGGCAACCGGAAAAGGAACTTTTATCAAAAGCAAAATACTATTATCAAGTATTGATTCGTTTAAAGTTTAGTAAATTTGAAATGATGTTAAAAAATGTATTAATCATATTAGTATTACTTATTTCATCTCTTGGCTATGCCCAAGAGGATGAGTATGTATATGGAGATACATCGAGTAAGCAAAAATCTTCTAATAATAAAGGATTTGATTGGGATAGGACAACAGTTGGAGGAGGGTTTTACGCTGCTTTTGGTAGTAATACTTATTTTTTAATTGCTCCAACTCTGGGCTACCATATAACCGATAATTTTATAATGGGAGTAGGAGTTAATTATGCTTATGAAAAGGTTGATGTTGCAGGATATATTCCATATAAGAGCAATACTTATGGAGGGAGTATTTATAGTCAATACATGCTGAGTGAATTACCTTTTTTAGTACACGCTGAATTAGAATTTGTAAATATTAATGTAGATTTTGAATCAGAATTTGCAGAGGATCTAACACTTAGTCTCATAAATCCTTATGTTGGGGGTGGTTTAAAACAACGAATGGGTGATTACTCTTATTTTTATGCGTTGATTTTATTTAATTTAAACGAAACAAAAGAGAGTAACATCGTTCAACAAAACCCGGTTATTAGAATTGGTATTTCTATAGGATTGTAGGGGCTTATCCAAACAAGTGACTAAACACTTCCTCAATTTTACTTACAAATACGATCTCAATTTTATGGTCAATTTCAGCCATTCCTTTTTTGTTGTATTTTGAAATAAATATTTTTTCAAAGCCTAGTTTTTCAGCTTCCATAATACGTTGATCAATTCTGCTAATTGGTCTAATTTCTCCAGATAAACCAACTTCAGCAGAAAAGCAAATGTCAGAACTAATGTAAATATCCTCACCAGAAGATAAAATAGCGCTAATAACCGCTAAATCAATAGAAGGGTCATTTACTTTTAATCCGCCAGCAATGTTTAAGAATACATCTTTAGAAGCCAATCTAAACCCACAACGTTTTTCTAAAACGGCCAACAACATGTTTAATCGTTTGCTATCAAAACCAGTAGTAGAACGTTGTGGAGTTCCGTAAGCAGCAGAGCTAACTAACGCTTGTATTTCTACGAGTAAAGGTCTGTTTCCTTCCATTGTTGCACCAATAGCAGTACCACTTAATTGCTCGTCTTTATTGCTAATTAATATTTCAGAAGGATTATCTACTTCACGTAACCCTGCTCCATGCATTTCATAAATCCCTAATTCATTGGTTGAGCCAAATCTGTTTTTAATAGAACGAAGTAAACGATATATATGGTTTCTATCGCCCTCGAACTGTAGCACAACATCAACCATGTGCTCCAAAATTTTAGGACCAGCGATGTTCCCATCTTTGGTAATATGTCCAATTAAAAACACTGGAGTATTCGTTTCTTTTGCATAACGCATTAATTCAGAAGTACATTCTCTTACTTGAGAAATACTTCCAGGAGAGGAGTCTATGCTTTCTGTGTGTAAAGTTTGAATAGAATCAATGACCAAAACCTCAGGTTGTAATTCCTTTATATTGTGAAATATTTTTTGAGTAGAAGTCTCCGTTAAAATGTAGCAATCGGGGTTTTTGTTGCCAATTCTATCAGCACGCATTTTGGTTTGATGTTCGCTTTCTTCACCTGTTACGTACAATATTTTTTTACCTTTTAATCGCAACGACATTTGTAACATTAAGGTAGATTTTCCAATGCCTGGGTCGCCACCAAATAATATGAGGGAACCAGGAACTAAACCGCCACCAAGTACTCTGTTTAATTCTGTTCCAGGTAATTTAATACGAGGAATATCAGAGATTTCTATGCTGTCTAATTGTTGAGGTTTGTTTGTTCTAGTAGTGTTAAACGTACTTTTAACATCATTTGGATCGGGTTTACTAACTACCTCTTCCGAAATAGTGTTCCATTCGCTACAAGCAGTACATTTTCCTACCCATTTATCATATTGTGAACCACAATTTTGACAAAAAAAAGTTGTTTTTACTTTCGTTTTAGCCATTTTTTAAAGTGATAGTTTTTTCTTTTTAGCTAAAGCAGCTTTAATATCTTCAACCTCTCCTTTAGGGATAGCATCAATTAATTCTTTGGTATATGTTGTTGCTGGTTTTTCGTAAATTTCATCCGCTAATCGTAATTCTACAATTTTCCCTTTTTGCATAACAATCATTCTATCACTCATAAATTTAACAACCGATAAATCATGAGAGATAAAAATGTATGTAAACTTAAACTCTTCTTTTAGCTCATTTAGTAAGTTTAAAACTTGTGCTTGAACAGAAACATCTAAAGCCGAAACGGATTCATCACAAATAATAAATTTTGGATTTAAAGCCAATGATCGAGCAATACAAATTCGTTGTCGTTGTCCACCAGAAAATTCGTGCGGGTATCTGTAAAAGTGCTCTTCCAACAAGCTAACTCTTTTAAGCAACTCCATTACGCGAGCTTTTCGCTCTTTCTCATTATTAAAAACTTTGTGAACGCGCATGGGTTCCATAATAGCTTCTCCAATTGTAATCCTTGGGTTTAGAGAGGAATAAGGATCTTGAAAAATGATTTGCATTTCTTTACGATATGCTCTCATTTCTTTGGGGCTTAAATTTGTTAAATCTTCTCCTTTAAAAATAATACTTCCGTTAGTTGGTTCAACTAGTTTTAGAATAGTTCTTCCTAAAGTTGTTTTTCCACAACCTGATTCTCCAACTAGCCCAAGTGTTTCTCCAGGGTAAACCTTAAATGAAACATCATCAACAGCTTTTACATAATTTTTTGTTTTTCCAAAAATAGTTTTATCAATAGGGAAATATGTTTTTAGGTTTTTTATTTCTAAAATAGGTTTTTGTTGGTATAGCTTTTCGTGTCTTTTAGCAGTTTCTGCTGGAAAAATAACCAAACTATTGGTGACATCTGCAACCGATTTGTTTGTTTCGTGCATCTTGCCATTGTCATCAATGGTCATAAAATCAGAAACAGTTGGTAGTAATGTTAATCTTCTATTTAAAGGTGGACGACATGCTAGTAGACCTTTAGTGTAAGGGTGTTGAGGCTTTGTGAAAATGTCCATTACATTGCCCTGTTCAACAATTTTTCCTTTGTACATTACAATAACTTTGTCTGCTAATTCAGCAATTACACCTAAATCATGTGTAATAAACAAAATTCCCATGTCGTGCTTTTGTTGCAGTTGCAACATTAATTCTAATATAGTTTTTTGTACGGTAACATCTAACGCTGTGGTTGGTTCGTCTGCAATTAAAATAGAGGGGTTGCATGACATTGCCATGGCAATCATTACTCGTTGTTTTTGACCTCCAGAAATTTGGTGAGGGTAAGCATCAAACATTTTTTCAGGTCGAGGCAACTCAACTTGTTTAAATAATTCGATAGTTAATTTTTTTGCTTCTTTTTTACTTGTTTTTTGATGCAATAGAATCGCTTCAGCTACTTGTTCTCCACAAGTAAATACAGGGTTTAAAGAAGTCATAGGTTCCTGAAATATCATTGCGATATCATTTCCTCTATAATTTCTCATCTCTTTTTTAGAGCATTTTAAGAAATCTACAACTTCGTTATTTTTGTGAAATAAAATTTCTCCATTAGAAATTTTTCCAGGAGGGCTAGCAATTAATTGCATTATCGATAATGAAGTAACTGATTTTCCTGAACCTGATTCTCCAACAATGCCAATCGTTTCTCCTTTATTAAGCGAGAAAGAGATGTTGTTTACAGCTTTCACAATACCATCTTCGGTATGGAATTCTGTAACTAAATTCTTTATTTCTAATAATTTTCTGTTGCTCATTATTCCTGCATGTTGAAGGGCAATAAAGTTACTATTTTTTTGTCATTCAAAACAACGTTTTATCGAAGCTTTAGCTTTGTAATAAAACGCAGTGATGAATCTAAAAGAATAAGGAAAGTGTAGTGATAAAAATAGATTCTTTATTGCAATTTGTAGATACTTCGACAAGCTCAGTATGATAAATTATTATTCAGAATGATATTCAATAACTTAAATCTCTCACAAAAATGGTTATAAAACCATAAGATTGACTATCGTTAATCATAGAAACAGTAATTTTAGAATTAGAAATACTAGAAGTTGTATTCCAACTCAGGTATCCATCAGCTTCCTTTTTTCCTTTGCCATATTTTTTGTTAAAATGGTCAGAGAAGTTTTCAAATAAAAGATCAGCATCTTTAATTACATCTAAAAAAATAGCAGTTTCAATTTCGTACAATTCATTTTTAGCTGAAAAATCATATGTAACGGTATAACTGTTTCCCATACTTATTTCGTAATCGTAATGTAGATAATCGGACATTTCATCAATTAGAAAATTTTCATTTTCAAGCGGTTTTGTTTGCTCAATTGAAGCACCTATTTGAGCACCTCTAAAATGTCCTTTTTCTGATTTTAATACTTTATCATAAAACGGGCTTGTATTGTTTTTGCAAGCAAATAAGAAACAAATGCTTAGGAGGAGAATGATTTTTGGTAATGGATTTTTCATAAATTATGAGATAATAATATTTTCGTTATCAATTAAGTTTTCGTTTCTAAACCTTAAAAATAATTGAGTGAGTGCTACTACATCTTTTTCGCAATAAATAGCAATACGTTTTAAGTCTTTATCTTTCCAATAAACAGTATTAACCATACTTCCATCAATATCATCTTTTGGGGTGGGGATGTTGAAGATAGTAGCTAATAATGGGAGGGAAGTGTAGTGTTTGTAATCTCCAAATTTCCAGAGTTGGAGGGTGTCTAAATGATTTACTTCCCAAGGTTTTTTACCTGCTAGATCTAAAATTTCGGGAATGTTAATCCCATTAACTAAAGCTCTTCTGGCAATGTAAGGGAAATCAAATTCTTTACCATTGTGCGCACAAAGTAAAGCTTCTTTATAATTATAGTGGTTGTTTAATAAATCGAAAAAATCATTCAATAATACAGGCTCATCATCATTGTAAAATGATTTTAAGCGAAGTGTTTTAGTGCCATTTTCTATTTTGATAAATCCAACAGAAATGCAAACGATTTTTCCAAATTCAGCATAAATTCCTGCTCGATTATAAATTTCTTCGGGAGTTTCATTGTCTTTGGCTATAAAACTAGCTTTACGTTCCCAGTGAGCTTTAAAGTCATCATTTAACTGAGAAAACGCTGGTTGTTGCGCGACAGTTTCAATGTCTAAAAAAAGAATTTTTTCAAGATTAACTTCTTGGAGCATAACAGTGACTTAAATGAAACCACAAGTTAGTGTTTTTTCTTTTAGTCGAAAAAGAACAGGGGATGTTTGTATAAAAAATCAAACATCCCCTGTTCTTTATAAATTAGTGACTTTAGGTTTTATTTTGTAGCGATAAATATATCTGCTTCACCATTTGTTGGGTCTATTGCTTTTTCTCCATACATTTCAAAATCAGATTGATATGTTCTTTCTATGTCCATGTTCCATATTTTAACTCATTCATCAATAACTGCGTTGTCAGTTAAGTCTCCTTTTGCTGTAAATTTAGTATAGGTTGAGCTTTCAATTGTTTTTCCGACCATACCTGTAGGTATTGTTTTTAAGGAGTTTACTTTATAACCTAAAATGTTGTGTAAGGTTTTGTGTGGTCTCCTTCATAATCAGTATAAATAGCATAAATGGTTTCATCGGTTACGTTTGGAATCTTTTTAAGCATATTTTCTGACATAAATTCCCCCCAAAGTTTTTCAATATCTTTTTTAGCTTGTCCATTTTCATTTGTTGTTCTTACTGAAATTCCAATAATTTGGAAAGAATTAATTTGTAGTTTTTTCATTGTTCTATTTTTTTAATGATTTCTACAAAAATAGATTGGTATTGTGACAAGGAGGTGTCAGGGGTGGTTTTGTATGTTGTAAAATTTATTTATAACACCTTATTTAAAATAGGATTTTAGAAAATGATTTTAATTGAAAAATAATATTGAGTTTTCACTATATTCTTATCCCTAAGAAAGTCATGTCATCAATTTGCTCTTCATCTTTTTTCCATTCGATAAATTTACTTTCAAGTAGCACACCAATTTGTTGCATAGGTAAATGAATTGTTTCGAGAAGGAATTGATGTAATCTTTTTTTTGTGTACTTTTTATTTTTTTCTCCTCCGAATTGATCTATATAGCCATCAGTATAGAGGAAAATTACATCCCCTACTTTTATATCAATTATATGGTTTGTAAAAGGTTTAGGGTTATCGCTATATCCAACATGTTGTCTGTCTCCTTTGTATTCAATTATTTCTTTATCGCGTACTAAAACACATGAGTTATTACCTCCTGAAAAATGAAGTTGATTTTTAGCTTTATCCAAAACACAGAAAGCTATATCCATTCCATCTCGGATTATTTCACTTTCATTGGATTTAAAGAGTTTTACCAATCTATTTCTAACAAAATCGATAGCCTCAGAAGGGGAATTAACATCATCTTGGGTAAAGGACTCTCTTACTAACACATTGCACATTAGGCTAAGAACAGCTCCTGGTATTCCATGGCCAGTACAATCGCCAACAATAAAAGCAGGAGTCTTTTGATTGTTTGTATTTAGGTAGTCAACCACATAAAAATCTCCACTTACAATATCTTTGGCTTTGTATAAAATAAAAGAATCTGGAAAAATAGCTGTCATCATTTTTTCAGTTGGTAAAACTGAATCTTGTAACCTCTTGGCGTACAGAATACTTGCGCCTATTTCAATGTTTTGGATATGTATAGTTTCCTGAGCAAGCCTTAAGTCCGTTATATCTCGACAAATACCAGAATTGGCAACAACGCCCCCTTTTTCATCCCCGATGGGAAAAGATTTTTCATTAATCCACCTTATTTCATCATTAACAATAATGCGGTAGTCAATATCATATGGTTTTCCAGCATTAATTGCCTTGTTCGCTTCTTGTAATTTTTCTTTATCATCAGAATGTGCATGTATATGGGTGTGGCTTTTTCCTGAATAAAAGAATTCGTCACTAATGCCTAAAAGTATTTTACAATTTGTGCTGATGTATTCGTATTTTTTTTCAATGATGTTGTATAGATAAAATACATCACTTATGGTTTCTGTTATTTGTCGCAGTGTTTTTTCCTGTCTAATTATCTGTTTTTCAATACTTTTTTGCAAAGTTACATCTCTCAAAAATGTTTGTATTGATACTGCTTTCTCATTTTTTGTTTTTAATGTTAATGCACCTTCAAGGGTTATTATCTTGCCATTTTTTGCAATCAATTCATAAAGGACTCTATCTTCATTCGATTTTCCTGTTTCTATAATAGCCTTGAAGAGTGACGAACAGTGTTCTTGGCTGTTAGGATGAATTAAAGAAAATAGATTTAATTGTTTAATTTCTTCGTCTGAATAACCCAATACTTGTTTCCATGTTTTATTTACATAGAGGATATTTCCATTCATGTCAATACTTTGTATTAGATCTGATGAAGAATCGAATAATTCTCTGTACTTTTCTTCGCTTTTAGTGAGTGAAATTTCGGTTTTTTTCTGCTTATCAATTTCTCTTACAACACCATAAAATCCAACAATATTTTTTTTGTTAATTAAATCGAATTTTGCTGAAACATGCTGCCCTACCCATAATAAATTTCCATCTTTTTTTATTACTTGAAACTCTATGTAGGATTGATCTAGATTTTTTTCGATTTGAGAATGGTAATGCTCATTAACATCTTTTAAATGTGGTTTGTAAATTAGATCAATAAATAAAGTATCTATTAGCTCTTTTGATTCATATCCCAGTGCTTTTTTTACGGCTTCATTGATGTATGTAAAATATCCTTCAAGATTTGTGCTGAATATAATATCTGTTACAGAGTTTGTTAACCTTTCATATTCTCTTTGTAATGATATATTGGAGGTTATGTTTCTTGAAATCCCCATCATTCCCGAAACATTATTATCTTGATCAAAAAGAAGGTTAGCAGTTAAAGAGACAATAATGTTACTGCCGCTTTTAGTTTTATTTATTATTTCACCTTTAAACTTTCCTGTTGATGCTACTTCAGCTGACACTGTTTCGAAATCTTTTTCTAGTGCATATAATAGTTTTATAGATTTTCCTATTAATTCACTTTGTAAATACCCTAACATTTCTTCTGCCGCAGGATTAAGTTGCGTTATAAGACCTTTAACATCTGTGGTTAGAATGCTGTCAATACTAGCTTTAAAAACTTGGTCAATCATTAGTGTTTTTAATCTGAATTATTTTTACAGCCTAACTCAAATATTTATTTGTAGTCATATGAACCACTTGTTTTAAGTAGGTTAGCATACAAATATAACATTTTTTTAATGATATTAATTACTTAATCACTTAATCACTTAATCACTTAATCACTTAATCACTTAATCATTACGCCTTGTTTGTTGATAATAGGAATGTTAGTTAGATTTTCTTCTTTAATGGTTTCGGCTAAAAACACATTTTTTTTATCGAGCAATCGTCCATCTTTAAAAAAGCTTACCCAATATTCATTGTGTAGTGCAAATACATTTTCCATTACAGGTTCTATAATTTTATAGCCGTTTGGCTCAATTGTACCCATAGCATGCCGTAAAGTAGAGGTTTTAGTCTCATTACCTTTTACATCGGTTAAATAACCTTTAGAGGTAACTAAAACTTCATTCATGGTTTCCTTTTGATAGTTGATGATGTATGCATTCCAGATATCTTCTTGCTCATCGTTTTTGTCTTTTATAATTGCAACGGCAACATCTTTTACTACTGGTGGAGTTATGTCTTTTTTCATGTCAGAAAAGAATGATTTATCTAAAAGAATTTACAGCTTTTTGTACTGTTTTGTCCGATTCGTTAACAATTACGTAGTAGCCAAAGTCGTTGTACAAATTTCTACTAATAGCAGCTTTTAAACTTCTGTTAATTAATGATTTTGAAGTAATTATTTCTTCTAGGTTTCGTTCAATTTCTTGCTCTTCAGCAAATTTTATAATGCTGTTAAATAGGTCATCAGAAATGCTGAATTTGGCTTTAAAATTTAGCGCATCTTTATAAGTTGCATTTAAACTTTTTCGTTTTTTATCTACATAATTTAATGCGAAAGTTTGGATGATTCCTCTATATCTTAATTGGTATAAATAGTTAGTTCCTCCAATTGTATCGAGAGGTACAAAGATATCGGGCATAATACCACCACCACCGTAAACTACTTTTCCTCCAGGGGTATAAAACTTTAACGAATCAGGAAATTGGATGCTGTCTGCCGATAGTAATTCGCCATTCTCATAACGATTATATGCTTCTGCATGATAATCATCTAAACTTGTTCCATAATCTTTTTGGATGCACCGTCCAGTTGGAGTATAATATCTTGCAACGGTTAACCGTAAAGCAGAACCATCTGGCCATTGTACTTGTTCTTGTACTAATCCTTTACCAAAAGAACGTCTTCCAATAATAGTTCCTCTGTCGTTATCCTGTATTGCTCCTGCTAAAATTTCACTTGCCGAAGCAGAGTTTTCATTAATTAAAATGGCAATTTCTGTTGCTTCTAAAATCCCTTTACTGGTAGAAAAATACTCAGATTTGTTTCGAGTTCTACCATCGGTGTAAACAATCATTTTGTTTTTTATTAAAATTTCATCAGCAATTTTTGTAGCAGCTTGTAAGATTCCACCGCCATTATTTCTTAAATCGATAATGAGTTTTTCCATTCCATTGTCTTTTAACTCTTGCGTTGCTTTTACAAATTCATCGTAGGTAGTTTTCGAAAAACGGGTGATTTTTAAATAGCCAGTTTTATCATTAATCATATAGGGAGCATCAATACTGAAAATTGGTATTTGATCTCTTGTAATGGTAAAATGCTTTCTTTTTTTCTCGGCTTGTCTTACAATTTCTACATCAACTTTAGTACCTCTTGGACCTTTTAATAGTTTAATAACGACTGCATTGGTAATTCCATTACCAGCAATATTGGTAGTATCTACTTTTACAATTCTATCGCCTGCTTTTATCCCTAATTTATCTGAAGGACCATTAGCAATAGGAGAAATAATTAAAACAGTATCGTCTTTAATTCTAAACTCAACACCAATACCATCAAAGTTTCCTTCTAAAGGTTCATTCATGTCATCAAACTCTTTTGCAGGGATGTAATATGAATGCGGATCTAAAGTGGTAAGCATTGAGCTAATTGATTTTTCGGTTAATTCTTTTTTATCAATAGAATCCACATAAGTGCTTTCAATAAAATTTAAAATTTCGTTGAGTTTAGTGGCAGTATTAAATCGTTGGTTTTGAGGAAATATTATATTTCTATCATTAAAGTTTGAAGGCGTTAAAAAAGCACCTAAAAAAACGCCTAAAACAGTACAAGTCGCTATAATTAGCGGTAAAAACAGGTAGAGAAATGTTTTGTTTTTACTCATTTAAATTTTCTATTTGGGTTAACTGAATTCCTGAATTTTTCAAAAAATCTATACCTGAAGTATCTTTGTAACCATTAATGTAAACCACACGAGTAATACCTGCTTGCAAAATTAATTTGCTACATTCTTTACAAGGAGAGAGTGTAATGTATAATGTAGCATTATCAGCATTCTGATTGCTTTTAGCAATTTTGGTTAACGCATTTGCTTCGGCATGTAAAACGTACCAGTGAGTGTCTCCTTTGTTATCTTCGCAACAATTATCGTAACCTGTAGGGGTTCCATTGTAACCATCAGAAATAATCATTCTATCTCTAACAATTAAAGCACCAACCTGCTTTCTTGAGCAGTGTGAAAGTTTAGCCCATTCTAGTGCCATTTTAAGGTAAGCACTATCGTAACGGAGTTGTTTTTCTTTACTGTAAACCATTTAAAATCTGAAAAAATCAAAAATAGGAAAATTATCCCCGTATTTATTACGGGGTCTGTTAAATAATGGGCAGACCTCAGAACAAGTCTGAGGATTAATTCTTTTATGTTAAAAAGAATAGGTTAATCCGCCTAATACACCAAATCTTTGAGTAGGGTAATCTTGGAATTTTTCATAGCGAACAGAACCAATATTATTGAAATTAATAAAGGCAGAAAGCTTTTTGGTATAACGATACTCAAAGCCAATATTAGCATCGAAAAGACCACTTAATTCTTTGGAAACGGCAGTTGTGGTAGTTATGTTGTTTGAAGTTACTGTAGAGAATGATTTAGCATATTGTTTACTAAAGTAGAATAAATCTGCTCTAACAATTATTTTATCGCTTAAGTCATAAATTCCTGATAACGATAGTTGCAAATCTGGTTTGTGCCAAGCTTTAATTTCGTTTTTAGGATCGTATTTATAATACTTAGCACCTAATAATATTTTGATTTTTTCTAATTTTTGATAAGCTAGTTCTCCTGTAATTGTTGAGATATTTAAGGTGTCGTATGTTAGTAGAAACTTATTTTCTAAAAGACTTCCAAAGTCTTTTACATAAAGTGGTAAGCCTTCCATTTTTTGTTGACTGAAACTTGTGTTAAATGTTACTTTAGAGCTTAAACTTCCTCTAATACCTCCGTAAATATCATATTTCTGATTACTGTTCTGTGTAACCAATAATTGGGTGTTAATGAATGGGTTTTCGTTGTAAAAATTGTTTAGATTATTGCTAATTAGTCCTCCTTTAATTCCTACGTAAGGGATTACGATATGTTCCACAACATTATATTTGAATTCTGCTTTTGGATAAAAGTGGAATTTTGTATCAGGAAAAGAGTTAAGGTATAACCCTATTCCTACTTTAAATTGCCATTTATCAGTACTTGTACTAATCATTGGGTTTATTCCTAAAACTAAATTTCTATCTAAACTTAATGGATTGATTAGTTTGTTGTAGTTTGCTTCAATGCCAATAGAATAAAGCTCTTTGTTGTGATATTTACTCAGTTCTCCAGCTATTTCTAAATGGTTCTCAGAAACATCAAATTTGTCTTTTAAATTATGGAAATCAACATCAACGTTATAATCAAACTGGCTAGAGTCGGTAAAGTTTCGAGCTAAAGAAAAAGCAACATCTAATTTATCTATTTTTTGTTCCGTACTATTTTTGTCTACAACAGCTAACCCAAACTCTTCTCTTGAAAGCCCTAGTTCTGATAAACCATAATAATGATTTATATTTCTAGTGTAACCAATTTTTCCTATAGTAGTAAATTCTTTAGAGAAATGCTTTCCGAAAAAGCTTAAGTGATTATCGCTAAAACCACTATAATCATTTTTAGCAATACCATTAGAAGAGAAATGCTTTCCGAAAAAACCATAGCTAAATGTTTTAGAACGTTTTGCGTTATAGTAAAGTTCGGCTAATGGAGTAGCGTTGGTTCCGAAACCAACTTTAGCATAACCATGATATAGCTTTACTAAAGGCTCACCTTTGATTTTTGCAGGGCTAATAAGATCAATATCAAAACCAACAGGAATTTGTTTGTCTAAAAAGCTATAGTTTAATTTCGGAATTATTTTGCTAGTATCTTTAATGCTAGGATTGTCTTTAATTTTAAAAGCATCAGATAAAAAAGGCTTAAAACCAGAATTTATAATTAAAACGGTTGAATCTGTTGGGGAATTGATTTGGGAGAAAAGGCTTGTAGTAAGTGCCAAAAGAAACAAAGGGAGTACCGCTCTTTTTGATGAAAAAATGTTTCTCGATACAATTCCGATAAAAATCGAAATCACTCGAATTGACATTTTTTGTGATATGTTTTTGTAATTACTCATCTTCTGGCGTTTCCTCAATTACTTCTTCAGCCTCTTCAATTACATCTTCCGTTTCCTTCTCTTCAATTGTTTCAGGAGCTGTTGGCAATTCCTCGTCAATAATTTCTTCGTCTTCATTAAAGAGTTTCTCAAATTCCTCAGTATCAAACAACTCTACTTCTATTTCAATTTCTTCTTCAGCAATGTTTTGAGCTGCTTCGGTTGTTTCAATTTCTGTTAGTTTTTCTGTAGCGGTACTTACTAGTTCAGGGAATTTACTTTTATCAATAACGTTTTGTAAGGTAATTTTTGCTTGAAATAAGTCTTCTTTACTAACATAATTATCAGCTAATAAAATCAATGATTTCCCTACCCAATACCCATAAGAAGGAAATTTCTTAATTAAACTGAATACTTCTACTTCGCAATTATCATATTCGCTTCTAAGGTGTAAGATGTTGGCAACATTAAATTTTGCTTCTGCACCAAACTCATTGGCAGAACCTGCAGCTGTTGCAAACTCTGTAAGTGCTAAGTTGTAATCATCTTGAGCTAGAGCAGTTTTTGCATAAAGTAGGTGAGCTTCAGTAATTAGTAAGGCATCATCAATATCTTTATTAATAATTAACTCACAATATTTAATAGTTTCAGCGGTGTTATTTAGCTCATAATTTAAGCGCATTTGAGCTACTTGAGCGTTAAATACATTTAGAGGAACATCTGCTAAATATTCTAATTTACTGTAGTTTTCTAAAGCCTCTGCAGGTTTTCCTAAGTTCATACATATTTCACCTGCTTTTACTAAAGCGGTTTCTGTAAACTTACTTTTAGGCTGCTCAATTACATAGTTAAAATCAATTAGTGCTTCGTTTTCAAAACCAGAACGAGACTCGCAATCAGCTCTATAAAAATGAGCATTCAATTTATAAGTGCCATTTGGATATTTTTCTAGATAATTACTTAAGCCAGTAGTCGCTTTTTCACAATTTCCACTCATATAACTGTTTTCGGCAACTTCATAATAATCAGCGTCCATAACTTGAGAAGAAGAATCTGCACCACCAATACTTGCTAGGTAACCTTCATAAGCTTCGAGTTCTCCTTTATCAATATGTATTTTCTTAATTTGTTTTAACGCTTCATTTGCTTCATCAGTGCTAGGATAATCTTTTACAACTCTTTTAAAAGCGATTAGTGCATTGCTATCATCTTTTTTGTTGTAATAGATTAAACCTTCTTTAATTAATGCTTCGCTTAAATAAGGGCTGTTGGGATGGTCTTTAATTAATAACTGGAAGTTCGCTAATGCTTTGTCAGTTTGGTTTACAATTTCTTGTGTTTTACCCAATTGGAAAATAGCATCATCTAATAAATGAGATTTTTGTTTTCTATTAATCAAGGTTTGTAATAAATTTTCTTTGTCTGTATAGTTTCCAATTACACCATTAGTTACAGCACTTTGATAAAGAGAGTAATCAACTTTATCTAATCCTAACATCGTTGCTTTATCGTAATATTCTATGGCAGCATTGTATTTTTTGTTGATGAAAAAACAATCAGCAGCTCTATTTAGAGCATCATTTTTAGTTTTGCTATTGTCATTTTTAGCGTTTTGTATGTATTTTCTAAACCATTGGTTGGCATTACTGTATTCCTTCAATTTGAAATACGAATAGCCAATACTGTAATGCGCTTTGTTTACATTGTTATCTGCTATTGCTTCAGGTTCAAAAATGTAGCTTTTGTACTCGCCAATAGCTAATTGGTAGTTGTTTAAACGGTAATTTGCTTCAGCTCTCCAATAACTATTTTCTGCTTTAATTTTCTTGCTAATTATATATGTATCTGATTTATCGAAATGTGAAATAGCTTCAGGATATTTTCTGTTGTTAAATAATTCTATTGCTCTATAATGCGCTATTTTCTGATAAGCTTCTTGGAGTTTTAGATCTAAAACGTTAATATTTTCCAAAGATGTTAGTGCTGATTTATAATTTTTGGTGGTATAGTAAACTGTAATTAAAAATTCGTAAGCATTGCTTAGTTTGGTAGAGTTAGGGTAGGTATTTATAAATTCTTCAAAAGCTACAATTGCATCACTATATGGGTGATTTGATAATTCGTAAGAGATTTTAGCAAAACTAAATAAAGCATCTTCTTTTATTTGAGGATCATAATTAATGTTTGAAGCGACTCTAAAAGAACTTTGAGCATATCTTTTTTGATTTGTTTTTAAAAAACATTCTGCCATATTATAATGAGCAGCTTGCGATAAACTATCATTTTCTTTAATAGCTTGTTTAAACCAATTTATAGCTAACTCACAACTGTCGCTTTTGTAATAAGCATATCCTAATTGATATTTGTCTGAACGGTTTGCATCATTAGGTTTTTTATTGTGGTAACGTTTTAAATAAGGTATAGCTTCATTAAATTTATTGGTATTGTAATAAGACTCACCTAACAAACGGGCGATTTCAGCTGACCTTTTAGGGATAGATTTTGCTAATAAAGAAGGAGCATACTCAATAACCTTATCATATTTTTTTTGTAAGTAATATATTTGAGTAATGTAATAAGGTACGATAGGAGAAAATTTCTCATCAGTTTCTAGTGTCTTAAAAGTCTGTAAAGCTGATTCATATTTCTTTTGAAGATAAGCGATGTGTGCATAATAATATTTTGAAGGAGAAGCATATTTGTTGTCTGTATCTTTTATTTCGTAAAATGCAGGCGATGCTTTTTCTAAATTTTCTTCGATAAAATGACTGTATCCAATTTTAAAATAATATTCAGCTAACTCATCATTGGTTAAATCGTAAATGTCAATTTTTGCGAACCATTCTAATGCTTCGTCATATTTCTTTTTTCTGAATTTATAGCGTCCTAAGTGGAAGTAAGCCAATTTTACTTTTGGACTTTCT